>Ga0187892_10000712_pt1 | contig 83742 bp, 91 predicted proteins | sample MA1701073metaG_FD_139345 | JGI IMG/M metagenome (GOLD analysis project Ga0187892, IMG submission 139345) | Bio-ooze microbial communities from a basaltic lava cave in the Kipuka Kanohina Cave System on the Island of Hawaii, USA - MA170107-3 metaG ... | reverse complement strand
TCAAAAAGGTCCAGCTGCGAGGCGGCGCCCGAGGGCCGCGCGCGAGGCGTACTCCCTGTACGTTGAGCGTGCGGCCGAGGGCGCCAACGAAGCAGATGGGCCTTTTTCAGCAGCCTGCTAGGGCTTTGGCGGCGCAGTCGCCGGTCGCTCGATAGGCTGACCCGGCACCGTGGGAACGATCATCGGCGCCGAGGCGTCGCCCACGGACTTGACGGCCTTGACGAAGTATCGGGTATCGCCGAAGCACGTGGTCGGCAGGCCGATGTGCTCCTCGTAGTGCAGCGTCACGCGCTGTCCCATCACGCGCTGGATCGCCTCGGCAGTCTGGTCGTCCCACACGGTGAAGACGAACTTCTCAGGCATCGACCCGGGCATCGCCACCATGGCCATCTCGCCCTCCCAGGTCTTGCAGATGTAGCCCTTCCTCGAGAACTTCTGGACCCAGCCCGCCCGCTCGCCGGCCGAGTAGCTCCACTGCAGCATGACCCAGACGTATCCTGCGAAGAGGAGAGCGCCGAGCGCCAGCAGCCCGACCAGCCACAGGAGCACCGCGCCTCGCTGCCGGGTCTCACCGTTGAGCATGGAGACGTCCTTTCTCACGAGGCTGCGCCTCGACCGACGAGGCATGATAGCCGCTACGCGGAGCGGCAGGGCTTACGACAGCCGATCCGGTGGTGCCGCGGATCAACGTTCGAGGTGCTGCAGGATCAGGTCGAAGACGTCGGTCATCGCGGGCGGCGAGGTGGGCGCGAGGGTCCGGTATCCGCCGAGGAGCACCGGGCCGTGGAGGGGGTCGTTGGGGAGTCGGCCGTGCGATCCCCTTACCCAGTCGCCGTGGAGCGGGATCACGTCCATCAGGTAGCGAAAGCCGAGCAGCTTCTGCCCGAGCCGCCAGCCGATCCTGAGCTTGGTCCCGATGCGCTCGCTCGCGAGGAACAGTTCCGCGGGGTCGTAGCCGGGCTTCCGGTGGATGTCGACGGTGGGGGCGAAGTCAGGCGCCCGGGCGTCGTTGAGCCAGTAGTAGTAGGTGAACCAGGCGTCCGGAGACGCCACCGCGACCAGGTCTCCCGAGCGATGGTGATCGAGCCCGACGCGGTGCTTGTCGAACTCATCGAGGACCTCGGCCACGCCGTCGAGCTTTTCGAGCAGCGAGCGGACGCGCCCGACGTCGTCAGGATCCCGGACGTAGACATGCGCGACCTGGTGATCCGCCACCGCGAAGGCCCGTGACGCGCCGGCGTCGAGCAGCTCCCACCCCAGGGTCTCGTGGACCTCGAGCAGGCCGCTCCGGCGCAGCTCCCGGTTGATGTCGACCGGCTTCCGGACGGGGCGGATCCCGTACTCCGAGACCACCAGGACCTGGGCTCCCTCGCGGCGCGCCTGGGCCGCAAGGGCGCCGACCAGCTCGTCCACCGCTCGGAGAGCCGCGCGGCTCCGCGGGTCGTCCGGACCGAACCGCTGGTGGTCATAGTCGAGGTGGGGCAGGTACACCAGCGTGAGGGACGGACGCCGCCGCTCGATGATCAGTCGCGCGCACTCGGCGATCCACCGCGAGGACACGATGCTTGCGGTCGGGCCCCAGAAGTTGAACAGCGGGAAGGGCCCCAGCTCGCGCTCGAGCTCGTACTTGAGGTCGTGGGGCCGCGTGTAAATACCGGGGATCTTCCGGCCGTCGGCGGGATAGGACGGGCGGGGCGTCACGCTCCAGTCCGCGGTGGAATACATGTTGTACCACCAGAAGAGCTGGGCGCAGGTGAAGCCGCGATGCCGGCGGCGAGCCGCTTCCCATACCTTCTGGCCGGCGACGAGGCGGTTCGACTGGCGCCAGAGCCAGATCTCCGAGAGGTCGCGAAAGTACCAGCCGTTGCCGACGATGCCGTGGTCGCGGGGGAGCGTCCCCGTGAGCATGCTGGATTGCGCGCTGCACGTCACCGCGGGCAGGACCGCGCCCATCGGGATCAGGAAGCCCTCGCGGGCGAGCGCGGCGAGGGCAGGGGAGTCGGCGCCGACCTGGGCGGCGGTCAGGCCGACGACGTCGATGACGACGAGCGGCGTCACCTCACGCGCGCGGGCCGATGAAAACGGCCCATCTTCGGCGTTGGCTCGATCGCTCCTCCCTGCGACGTATCACACCATACGTCTCAGTCGTCGCTTCCTCGCCGCCTTGAATCTGGGCCGTTTTGATCGGCCCGATTCCGCCTGAGCGGCACCTCACGCGCGCGGGCCGCGCAGGATCGAGTTGCCCTCGAAGAGCTGCGCGGGCGCGGCGATGGGCGTGTCGAGCTCACGGAGGTCGAGGCGGCCGCTCTTGGCGAAGAAGGACACCGGGTTCTGCCAGACGACCTTCTCGATCTCGTGCTCGGGGAAGCCCTTTTGCCGCATGAGGTTCACGGTCTTGGGGATCTTGAGCGGGTCGCTTTTCCCCCAGTCGGCCGCGCTGTTGATGATCATGCGGTCCGTGCCGTAGCGGCGGAGGATCTCCACCATCCGCGGCTCGTCCATCTTCGTGTCGGGATAGATCGAGAACCCCATCAGGCACCCGGTGTCGATGACGAGCGGGACCGTTTGCTCCGTATTGTGGTCGATGAGGACGTGCTCGGCCGGGAAGCCTACCTCCCGGACGATCGCCAGGGTGCGCTCGACCCCGCGCACCTTGTCGCGATGGGGGGTGTGGACGAGGGCCGGGAGCTCGTGGGCCCGGGCCAGCTCGAGCTGCGCCGCCAGGTACTTCTCCTCCTTCAGCGTGATGTCGTCGAAGCCGATCTCGCCAACCCCGAGCACTCCGTCCTTCTCCAGGTAGCGCGGCAGGAGGGCCAGCACGCCCTCGTTGACCCGGTCGTCGTTCGCCTCCTTTGGATTCAGCGAGATCGTGCAATAGTGGCGGATCCCGAACTGCTCCGAGCGGAACCGCTCCCAGCCGATGATCGCGTCGAAGTAGTCGACGAACGAGCCGACCGACGTGCGGGGCTGGCCGAGCCAGAACGCCGGCTCCAGGATGGCGACGATTCCGGCCATGGCCATCTTCTCGTAGTCGTCGGTGACCCGGGAAAACATGTGGGCGTGCGGCTCGAACATTCGCATGACGTGCTCCCTTTCCGTTTTTCCCTTAGGCCGCCGGCCTGCTAGGCCAGGGCCCGCTCCAGGGCTCGTCTCACGGCGCGGTCCGTCTCCCGCGGCACCCGATCCTCGATGAACGGCCTGACCCGCGGGTCGTCGATGCGCCCGAGCGCGACTGCAGCCCCGGCGCGGTGTGCCTCGGCCGGATGCTCGAGGTAGCCGCACAGCTTGGCCACCAGTCCCGGCGTCGGGTGGAGCGCGACGACAGGCCAGACATCCGGGGGCACCGAGCGTCCGGCGACCTCTCGCTCGCTCACGTACGAGAGTAGCATCCGGGATAGCTCGGCGTCCGCGCGAGCTTCGAGGCCGATGACCCGGTCGATTGACACGCCGACGAAGGCACACTTCAGGACGACGGTCCGAAACTCGTCGATCGGGAGGACCCGTGACGTGTACGGGTTGTCGGCGATGGCGGCCTCGAACAGCTCGACCGCGCTCGTGCGGGCGGCGTCGAGAATGGCGTCGTGGGCGGCAGCTTCGCGACCGACCACCGCCAGGGCGCGAAGTGCGCCGCAGCGCTCGCGCAAGTCGCCCGTGTAGTAGAGCTCACGGGCCAGCGCTTCGGCGTTGCCGGTGAAGGCGCACAGGAACGCGACGCGCGCGGCGTCGTCGACGCGCCAGGCCCGGAGGGGGACCTCGAGGCCGACCTCCCGCACGACCAGCGCCGACCGGCATTCCAACGGCTCGCGGCCGACGCGCCGCCCCACGGCCGGGAATCCATTCACGATGGCGGACGGCTCGCCGCGCTGAGCGGCGGCGATTACCGTGTCGAGCCACGCCAGCGCTGCGGGCTGAACGCGGCGGCCCAGCTCTGCCCGCAGCGCGTGGAGCGGCGGTGGCGCGAGGTCTCTCGCGAGCGCCCGTCCGCGTGCAACGAGGGCATCTTCTTCGTCCGGTGTCCACTCGCGGCCAGTCCGCCCGCCCACCGCGAGGACGCCGAGGGCGTCCTCGCCGAGGAGGATCGGCACGGCGAGGGTGACATCACCTGTCTCCTGACTCTGCAGGGGGATGCCCGCTGCAGCCGCGCCCCCGACCAGCCCTTTCTCCCAGCCGACCTCCCGATCCGGCGGGGGACCTCCACGCCAGCCGACGAGGCGCAGCACCGGTTCCTCGGGATCCCGCAGGTAGACGCGGATCAGCTTGACGGCGCTATCTCTGGCGATCGCGTCGATCGCGACGCCGACCTGCTTCGGCTCTGCTGTCAGGTGTGTGTCCTCCCCGGCGATGCGCGCCGACGTCCGCAGCCGGCCTCGGCAGTCCCCCCGCACCCCAATGGCGCGCGCACAAAATGATAGCGTGATCACCATACTCGATCGGCCACTACGCCCACAACACGATGCTGAGCCGGGCTGGTCAGTTCGAGCACTCGCGGCTCAGGACGTGGCCGTCACGGCCGGCCCCTCCTGTCTCTTGACGATCCGGACGATCGCCTGCGCCTCGCCGCGGATCCGGTGCGCCGGCTCGATCAGCCAGGACGGGTCGTAGTACTCGACGAGATCCAGAAGCAGCCAGGCCTTCTCGACGCCGTGAAGCTGCTGGCCGACCCGAAGTCGATTTCATCCTGTACACTTCCGAACGCCTGCTGGCCATCGAGGTCAGGCTGGCCAGCGCCCGCACCGCACCGATGCGCGCCCGCTGACCGAGGTGCTCGGCACCCTGGCCGCGCTAGTGGGCTGCTGAAAAAGAGCCCATCTGCTCGTCAACACCCTTCTGCAGGGGGGGGGACGCTCCCTTCAGGGACTCTACGCGCTGGCGAAGCGCCGCCCGAGCACGAAGGCGGGCACGAAAAGAATCGCGACGAGCAGGCCGGCGAGCGCGCCCCGGGACGCTGCAGCGAAGGCGGCGTCCAGCAGGATGATCCCGAGCACCGAGGTCTTGATCACCGCGATGATCCGCCGCGGGCTCGGCTCCGAAATGGCTTGGCGCAGAGGTGGCGCCAGCCAGGTGGCAAGCAGGACCAGGAACGCGAGGCCGCTCACCCCCGTGCCGCCCCACCCCACGGCGCTCACGAACGCCGAGACGAGGATCAGGGCGGAGAACGCAAAGGCCGCCCTTCGGACGAGAGCCACCGGCGCGGCCATCACCTCGAAGCGGCTGACGATCGTGATGATCAGCACGTAAACGAACAGGATCGCGACGGGTCCGATCGAGACGCTGCTCACCGTGCCGGCGGCGACGCCCATGCCGCAATTGAGGGCGCGACAGAGCGCCATCGAGACCGGGCCGGTCGTCGAGCCCTTGGCGAGGCCGTCATAGACGACAATGGCCAGCGCCAGCAGCACAGCGGTCCAGAAGGGACGCGCTCCGGCGAGCGCGGCGAGCGCGATGCCGGCCAGCAAGCACGCGCCCGCGAGCTTGAACGCCGCCGCCCGCGTGATCCGACCGGACGGGATCGGCCGCTCGGGCCGTTCGATCGCGTCGAGCGGAGCATCCCATGCATCGTTGAGCGCCATCCCGCCTGCATACGCCGACGCGGAAGCCAGGAGAAGCGCGATCTGGGGCGCGGCGAACGGCGCCCCGCTGACCGCCAGCCCCATCGCGACGTCCGCCGGCGCCGTGAAGACGTTCGGCAGGCGGATCAGCTCGAGGACGCTTCTTAGCGGGCCGGGGTGGAGGCGCACGGGAAGCAGCTCATCGGGGCCGGAACAGCCCGCGGGTGGTTGCGCTGACACGTCGCGACCCTGGAGATTGCATCGGGTTGCGCTCCATCATACCGTGCTCGGCATTTCCCGCCGCGCTCGCTCCGGGAGCCTGCTAGCCGATCCCGGACTCCCGGCCGGCTGCGAGTCGCGAACCCCGCAGCCCACGTTGGAGGGCGGGTCGCGCTCCTCGGTTCCGGCGGTGCGCGGCGCCGGAGCCGCTCCGCGAAGGTGGGCGAGCCCTGGCAGGATGCGGAAAAACTCGCAGGCTGCTCAAAAGGGTCCAGATGCGTGGCAGTGTGAGGCGAGCCGGAAGTTCGAGCTGAGCGCCGGCCGGGAGCCTGAGCGAGCGCGGCGCGAGGCGAGGCCCGAATGGATCGAGCCAAGCCGACGAATCCTAAAATGGCGGAGCGGCGCCCGAGGGCCGCGCGCGAGGCGTACTCCCCGTACGTTGAGCGCGCGGCCGAGGGCGCCAACTAGGCCGGTGGGCCTTTTTCAGCAGCCTGCTGGTGTCGCTCTCGCCAGAGCATCGCCAGGTTGGGATTGCCAACCTCAGGGGGGCGACATATACTCCGCCGGTCATCGTCCCGGAAAACGGGCCGACGGCGGCCGCAGTCCGGCAAGGAGAAGAATGGCGTTCAAGACGCTCCTCATCTCGACGATCCTGGTCCCGCTGCTCGTCACCATCAGCTCGCCCACGGGTGTCCAGGGCGCCGAGTCCGAGAGCTCGAGCGCCGCCCCCAACGGTGCGACGACTGGCGACACCAGGGACGTCGCCAGGGGCAAGGAGCTGTACCTTCGTTACTGTTCGGGATGCCACGGGGAGGACGGGCGAGGCGAGTCGAAGACCTTCCGCCCCAGCGTTGGCAACCTCGCGGTCAAGGATCTGATGGATCAGGTCCCGGACGAGTATCTGCACACCGTGATCAAGAAGGGTGGCGCCGCGGTCGGGAAGAATGCGGCGATGCCGGCCTGGGACACGCAGCTCGACGACCGGGCCATCTGGGACATCGTGTCCTTTGTGCGCACGCTCGCCCGCCACTGATCGTCCGCCGCCGAGAGCCTCGCCGTTGCTCGCCCCGCGCCCGCCTGGCGCCGGGCGGCGAACGTGCCGTGGGAAGGCGGTCGGAGGCTTACGGCAGAGGCCTGTCTAGGTCGCTCGAGAGGAGGTGAGACCCGGTTCGGAGCGTGGTGAATGTCCTGCGGATAACCGCATCGCACGGGAGGAGCTTCAATGAAGATGCTCAAGAGGCTAACGCTGCTCGCGCTCGCTGGTCTGGTGGTCGTGCCGGCGGCGGTGGCACAGCAGAATGAGTCAGGAACGCCGGTCTCCGGCGGGTGGGTGCCCCGAGTCGCTCGAAAGCCGGACCCCAGCAAGATCGTCGTGCCCAAGGGCTACAAGGTCGAGGTGTTCGCCGGCGGGCTGGACACGGCGAGCGCGGCCACCGTGGACCGAGAGGGCAACGTGTGGGTCGCGATCTCCGGCAACTTGTTCGGGCCGTTCGAGTACGAGTACGGCGGCCAGCGGATCAAGAACCCGGTGTCCGGGCCGCACATCAAGGTGTTCAACAAGGACGGGCAGCACCTCAAGGACATCGGAGTCGGCAAGTTTGGCTTCGTGATGAACGAGATCGGCTACTGCGCCGAGAACAACAAGGTGTACATCCCCGAGTACTCGCAGCACATCTGGGAGATCGACGGCGTCAACGGCGAGCTGAAGAAGATCATGACCGCGATGCCGCAGGGCGACCACCAGATCGGCGGCATCACCTGTAAGGATGGGTACCTCTACTGGGCGTTGGGCTTCCCGAGCAACACGGGCTTCGCCGATCCCGATAACCACGGCTGGACGGACGTGGTGGATCCCTTCTGGGAGAAGCACGGCGACCCCGCCCTACCGAAGACCATGCGTGACCCGGTCTGCCGCGACATCGTCCATACCGGGCTCAACGTGAAGTCGTCGGACGGCCGCATGACCGGCGCGCTCAAGCCGGTCGGCGTGCCCGCCAAGCCCGGCGAGGTCATCAAGGCGCAGGTCCCCTGCGGTGGCTCGGTCATGCGCGTCCGCATCGACAGGAAGGGCGCGGACGGGATGTACCGCCATGAGGACATGGAAGTGTATGCCCTGGGCTTCCGGAACCAGGCCGGCGTCGCCTTCGGCCCCAAGGGCAGCCGGTTCGAGAGCGCCCTGGCCGTCAGTGATAACGGCGCCAACGACCTCGGCCATCGGAGGATCGCCAACGGCTCCGAGGCCATCTGGCTCGTGACCGAGAAGGGCCAGGACGCCGGGTTCCCCGACAAGCAGGGCTTCCAATTCGTGACCAACAAACGGTTCTCGGTGATCCCGTACAACGGCGCCAAGGTCGATCGTCCACACCCGCAGCTCTACATCGGCGACAAGCCGTGGGTGCCGACGATGCCGCCCTACCGCTTCCCGCCCCACGTCGAGGGTGTGCGCGGGGTGCCGTTGATCGTGGCGAATCCGAACCCCAACGGCTACATCAACCCAGTCATGGAGTGGGACACCAACAATCCGATGGACGGGATCGCGTGGGGAGACGAGCGGTTCGGCGCGAAGGACTCCCTGTTCGGCGCGGTCTTCGGCATCATCGACAACGGGCCCGAGAGCCTGGTGCCGACCTGGCCGGCCGTCGTCAAGGTGGAGTTTTTGAGCCCGGCCGGCGTCAAGTGGTCGTACTTCGCGCGCAACATCGACATGGGGCCGAACGCGTATCAGAAGCCCGAGAACCGGGGCGGCCTCGAGCGGACGAACGACGTGGTGTTCTCGAACGACGGCAAGACGATGTACATCGTCGACTACGGCGAGCTGTACGTCGACTACTCGATGCCGTCACCCTTCTTCCAGACGGCGAAGTCCAGCGTGATCTGGAAGGTCACGTACACCGGGCAGTAGGAAGCGTACCGAGCCCGGGAGCGCCGGAGCGACATCGGCGCTCCCGGGCAGGTCCAGTCGTCGGAGGGGGCCTCGCCGGCCCCTCCGAGACTTCCCCAGGCCGGAACCGGCGACGATTTACTCGGATTACTGCGACGAACTCCCTGATCCCGGGCGGGGGACCTCGAGGTCTCCTCCGAAACGCGTCGCCCGAAATCCCACTCCTCGGTTGGGCGTGCCTATGACTGCGCTTGATCTAGGCAGCGAGCTCTGAAGCTGCCGCTGTTCCCGGCAGAGGCCCCTGGTCGACCCTCGAAGATCGTGGTTACTCCGTCAGACTCAACGTCGCGCCGCGAAACGGAAAGGGCGTGGCCTCGCATCTGGGGGGGAGGACTGGCACGTGGCCTGCACCAAGGGCGCGGCTCGCAGGGTTTGGCAGTGCGTGGTGCGCGCGACCGCCGCAGGATGCGGGCTCTGGGCCATTTCTCGCTTGACAGAGCAGGGAGAGATGGGTGAGAACGAGGGCCACCAGCGAAGCCCAAGTCGAGCGATCCAGTGCGGCCATGGGCTGCCCATTTTCGAGGCAGGAACGGCCGCGTCAAACTTTCTCGCCGGGCTGACCGGCACCCGTGCCGGACGGGCCGGCCAGGTCGAGGAGGCGTCATGGAATTGACCAGGCGGGACGTGCTCAAGGGAGCAGCGGCAGCGACCGCGGGCGCCGCGACGTTCGGGGTGCCTCACATCTTCGTGCGCCGGCTGACGCAGGCCAGCGCGCAGGACAAGACGATCAAGGTTGGCATCCTGCACTCGCTCAGTGGCACCATCGCGATCATCGAGCGCTCCCTCCACAACGCGGAGCTGCTGGCCATCGACGAGATCAACGCCAAGGGCGGCATCCTCGGAAAGAAGATCGAGGCGATCGTGGAGGACCCGAAGTCGGAGGTGCGATTCTTCAAGGAGAAGGCCGAGAAGCTCCTCCTCAAGGACAAGGTCGTTGCGGTGCTCGGCTGCTACACCTCGGCCAGCCGGCAGTCCGTGCTGCCCGTGTTCGAGAAGTACAACGGCGTCCTCTTGTACCCGACGCTCTACGAAGCGCAGGAGTGCAGCTACAACTGCTTCTACACGGGCGCGGTGCCGAACCAGCAGCTCACCGACTTCGTCCCGTGGGCCATCAAGAACATCGGCCCCAAGTTCTACCTGATCGGCTCCAACTACATCTACCCCAAGGAGACCAACCGCGAGGTGAAGGCGCTGCTCGCGAAGCACGGCGGGCAGACGGTCGCCGAGGAGTACGCACCGCTCGGTCACACCGAGTTCAGCACCAACATCAACAAAATGAAGGCGGCGAAGCCCAACGTCGTGTTCTCGGACCTGGTGGGCGACTCGATCGTGGCCTTCTACAAGCAGTACCGCCAGTTCGGCATCACGGCGAAGGACATCCCGATCTGCACGCCCATCACCACCGAGGAAGAGATCCGCGCGATGGGGCCGGAGAACGCGATCGGGCACTACACCTCGTTCAACTACTTCCAGAGCCTCAAGAATCCGTTGAACGAGAAGTTCGTGAAGTCCTTCAAGGCCAAGTACGGCCAGGACAAGGTGACGAACGCGGTCATGGAAGCGGCCTACTTCCAGACGTTCTTCCTGGCCCAGGCCATCGAGAAGCTGAAGGGCGGCACCGATGCCGACGCCCTCATCCAGGAAGGCCTGCCCGGCCAGCAGTTCCAGGCCCCGCAGGGCAAGGTCAAGATCGACGAGAAGAACCACCATACGTGGCTCTGGGCCCGGATCGGCCGCGCCAACGAGGAGGGGCAGTTCGACGTGGTCGATTCCTCGAAGGACTGGATCCATCCCGAGCCGTGGACCAAGGTGCTCTACCCGGACAAGGACTGCGACTTCACGAAAGTGCCGAAGGGCTCGAAGTCCGGGACGATCACGATCAAGAGCTAGCCGTCTCGAGCGGTTCGCGTTGATCTACTTGGGCGCGCGAGCGGGGGCCCTACGGGTCCCGTCCGCGCGCCTCATACGTTCTCGCCGGCTGAGAAGGACCCGCAGGGCCGCTTGGGTCGCCTCACGGAAGGCGGGAATCAGGCTCTTTTGATCGGCCGGCGTGATTGGGGCGGGGCGGAGTAACGTCCGGGAGGACAGACGGAGGAGTTCTTGCGCCGGCGAAGCCGGCACAATCCCAGGACAGGTTCGGAGGGGAGCGCAGCCCTCTCCGAAGAAAGAGGGGAGGTTCGGAAGGGGGGCGAACACCCCCTCCGAGGAAATGGCCCAAGCAATCTTCACGCAGTTTCTGACCGGGTTCAGCATCGTCGCGATCCTCCTCATCATCTCGCTCGGCCTCGCGGTGATCTTCGGTGTCATGCGGGTCATCAACATGGCGCACGGCGACTTCATCATGATCGGCGCCTACGTCGCGTTCGTGCTGCAGGGGTTCCTGGGCCTGAACCTGTTCTGGGGCATCCCCGCCGCGTTCCTGGTCGTGGGCGCCATCGGCCTGGTGGTCGAGTGGGGGTTGATCCGCCGGCTCTACGGGCGTCCTCTGGAGACGCTGCTCGCCACCTGGGGCGTGAGCGTCGTGCTCCAGCAGGGGATCCGCCTGATCTTCGGCCCAGAGCTGCGCTACGTGCGGGCCCCGCTGATCCTGGACGGGGGCATTCACGTTCCCGGCTCGAACCTCCCGTTCGCCTACTTTCGCCTGTTCATCATCATCCTCGCGCTCGCGCTGCTCTTCATCACCTACTGGCTCCTCTACCGGACCGACTTCGGCATGAGCGTGCGGGCCGTGAACCAGAACCGCCCGATGGCCGAAGTCCTTGGCATCGACACCCGCCGGGTCGATGGGCTCGTCTTCGCCTTCGGCTCGGGCCTGGCCGGCGTGGCGGGGACGATCCTGGCACCGATCAAGACCGTGTCCCCGATCATGGGCTTCTCGTACGCCGTCGACTCCTACATGGTGATCGTGCTCGGTGGCGTCGGGCGCCTCCTGGGCACGGTGGCCGGAGCGGCGGTCATCGGGGAAGCGGAGACCGTCCTCGCCTTCCTCTACAACAACGTCATCGGCAAGCTCCTGGTATTCACCGTGATCGTCCTCGTCATCCGGGTCTTTCCCCAGGGGCTGTTCACGCTGCAACGCCGGTGACAGAGGAAGCAAGCCAGGTGATCGCCGGACTGTCGCGGAAGCATCTCTTCTTCGTCCTGGTGGTGATCGCGGCGCTGGCCGCCTTCCCGTACTTCGGCGGCGACTTCCGCATGAACCAGCTCGGGCTCTTTCTCTGCTTCGTGATGCTTGCCCTCAGCCTGGATCTGATCTGGGGGTTCACCGGGATCCTCAGCCTCGGCAACGCCGTCTACTTCGGGGGCGGCGCCTACTTCGTGGCGATGTCGCTCAAGCTCAAGTACGCGGCCACCAACCCCGCCCGGTACGGCAGCGGGATCCCGGACTTCATGGAGTGGAACGGCCTCACCGAGGTGCCGGTGTGGATGCGCCCGCTGGAGAGCATCTGGTTCGCGGCGCCGGCGGGCGTGCTGGCCATGGGCCTGCTCGCCTTCGTTTTCGGGTTCATCACCTTCAAGCGGCACATCTACGGGGTCTACTGCGCGGTCATCACGCTGGCGGAGTCGGTGATCTTCGAGGAGCTGATCATCGAGTTCCAAGCCTACACGGGCGGGTTCAACGGGATCACCGACTACGGGAGCTTCTCCAGCAACACGACCTTCTACTGGATCATCCTGGCCGTGACCGTGTTCTTCTTCTGGCTGGCCCGGAAGATCACCACCTCGCACTTCGGCATGATTCTCCAGTCGATCCGCGAGAACGAGCTGCGCAGCGAGTTCTTCGGCTTCGAGGTGGCGAACTACAAGATCTTCGTGTTCACGGTGGCCGCCATGATGTCCGCGGTCGCGGGCGGCCTCTATGCCGCCCTCAACGGCATCATCTCGCACCAGGAGATCGGCCCCCTGCTCTCGATCGAGGGCGTCATCTGGGTCGCCGTGGGCGGGCGCGGCACCCTCATCGGCTCGTTCGTGGGGCCGATCCTGATCAAGGGCGCGGAGTCCCTCCTGAGCGAGCAGTTCGCCTGGATGTGGGGACTCTTCGTGGGGCTCATGTTCATCGTCATCGTCGTCTTCATGCCGGACGGCATCGTCGGCACCCTGCTCCGCCGAGCCCGCCGGCGGCGCGCGCTGGCCGAAGGCCGAGCGCCCGCCTACGAGCCGGCCGTCGTCCAGGCTGAGGAGACGCCGACAGTCTAGCGATGGCGAGCTACATCCTCGAGGTCCGGGATCTGGTCAACACCGTGTCGGGCCACACGATCATCGATCACCTGGAATTCGACATCGAGGAGGGCGAGCTGCGGGTCCTTGTCGGCCCGAACGGCGCCGGCAAGACGACGCTGATCGAGATCATCACCGGCCGCTATCGGCCGACGCAGGGGCAGATCCTCTTCCAGGGCCAGCGGATCGACGGGCGGCCGCGGCACGAGATCTACCGGTTGGGAATCTCGCGGAAGTTTCAGGTCCCGACCGTGTACGACAACTTGACCGTCTTCGAGAACCTGTCGGTCGCGCTCCGCGGTCATCGCCAGGTGTTCTCGTCGCTGTTCTACCGGATCGACGCGCGGGGCGCGGGACAGATCGAGGCGGTCCTGGCCCAGATCAACCTGCTGCACCGGGCCAAGGACGAGGCCTACACGCTCTCGCACGGCGAGAAGCAGTGGCTTGAGATCGGCATGGTGGTCGCCTCGGATCCGAGGCTTATGTTGCTGGACGAGCCCACGACCGGCATGACCAGGGAAGAGACGGACAAGACCGCCCGGCTGATCCGGGAGATCGCCCGGACGCGGTCGGTGATGGTGGTCGAGCACGACATGAGCTTCGTCCGCCAGATCGCGAACCGGATCACCGTGCTGCACCAGGGGCAAAAGCTGGCCGAGGGGTCCGTCCGCGAGATCGAGAACAATCCCAGGGTCGCCGAAGTGTATCTGGGGAGGACGAAGATCAGTGCCGCTCCTTGAGATCAAGGGGATCGACACCTTCTACGGCGCGAGCCACATCCTGCACTCGCTGTCGCTGTCGATCGACCAGGGTGAGATCGAGTGCATCCTCGGCCGGAACGGTGTCGGCAAGACAACGCTCCTGCGGAGCATCATCGGGCTCACGCCGCCGCGGCGCGGCGCCATCCTGTTCAAGGGCCAGGACGTCACGCGCATGCGCGTCAACCGGCGCGCGCGGCTGGGCATCGGGTACGTGCCGCAGGGGCGAGAGATCTTCCCGGACCTCAGCGTCATGGACAACCTCCGCCTCGGGCGCATCGCGGGCAACGCGACGCGCACGGTTCCGGACGAGATCTTCGAGTTCTTCCCCATGCTGAAGCCCCTGGCCGACCGCCGGGGGGGCTTGCTCAGCGGCGGCGAGCAGCAGCAGGTTGCCATCGCCCGCGCCCTCTGCGGTAAGCCGGAGCTTCTCCTGCTCGACGAGCCCACCGAGGGCATCCAGCCCTCGGTCGTCCAGGAGATCGAAGCGGTCCTCAAGCGTATTCACCGCGAGAAGAAGGTCACGATCCTGCTCGTGGAGCAGAAGCTCGACTTTGCCCGGAGGGTATCCCAGGAGTTCACGATCATGGTCAAGGGACGCGTGGCGCGCGAGGCCAACATCGAGAGCCTGACCGACGACGTGGTGCGGGAGTATCTGACGATCTAGCGGACGGGCCGGTTCGGACGCGTGCCTCGCGCGGGCCCGGGCGCGGGGCGGGACAGCCACTACTCAGAAGAATGGAGGTCGCCATGGCTGCACCTGGCTTCACGAAGGCTGGAGTGTCGAAGTTCGCCGACCGCGATCTGGGATGCCGCCGGATCACGTGCGAGGTTGGCAAGCCCCTGGCCCAGCAGGCCCAGATCGGGCACAACCGCTGGCATCCAGGCATCACGCCCATTGCCGAGCTGGCGCCGGGCGAGAGCATCATCATCGAGACGGCGGGCTACGACGACTATCAGCTCCAGGACAACGACGACGTCAGCGACGTCGTCAACATGGATCTCGGCCGCGTCCATCCGATCGGGGGGCCGATATACGTCAAGGGCGCCGAGCCGGGCGACCTGCTCGTGGTCGACGTGCTCGAGATCTCGCCGCTGAGCGGCGTGGGCTACTCCGCCATCATCCCGGAGATCGGTGGGCTGCTGAAGGACGTCTTCTCGAAGGGGTGGAAGTCGGTCTGGTACATGCGGGGCGACGTCTACGCCGAGTCCCGGCACGTGCCCGGCGTGCGGATCCCGGCCCTGCCCCACCCCGGAGTCATCGGCGTCGCGCCCTCCCCGGAGATGCTGCGGCTCTGGAACGAGCGGGAAGCGCCCCTGGTCGCGAAGGGGCAGGCGTACGGGCCGAACCCCGACACCGCCGTGCTCCGCGGTACGAGCGGCTCGAGCTTCGCGTCGATGGCGGCCGAGGCGGCGCGGACGGTGCCGCCGCGCGAGAACGGCGGCAACATGGACATCAAGAACCTGTCGCCCGGCGCCAAGATCTTCTTCCCGGTGTTCGTCCCCGGCGCCTTGCTGTCCGTGGGGGATCTGCACTTCGCCGAGGGCGACGGCGAGGCGACCTGGAACGCCATCGAGATGGACGGCATCTCCTGGCTCCGTGTCAACCTGGTGAAGGGCGGGACCGCCAAGTACGGGATCAAGACCCCCATCTTCCAGCAGGGGCCCGTCGAGCCGAACTTTGGCAACCGCTTCATCACCTTCACCGGATTCTGCTTCCGGGGCAAGGAGCAGGCGTTCAACGACGCCACCATGGCCACCCGCGAGGCGATGCTGCGGGCGATCGAGTACCTCACCAAGTTCGGCTACACCGGCGAGCAGGCGTACACCATCCTGAGCGTGGCGCCGATCGAGCTTCGCGTCAGCGGCATCGTGGACGTCCCGAACTGTGGCATCACGCTGTATCTGCCACTCGACATCTTCGACAAGGACATCATGCCGCGCTGAGCGATTGGGAGGGGGGCCCCGCGCCCCTCTCAACCTCCCCGGTGGATTGCGCCGGCAAAACCCGCGCTCGAACGAGGGGTGGTCGGTTCCGACACGTGGGAGGCGCACCCGTAGGCGCCGCGCGCTGGGCGGGATCGAATCCGGGCTCGAACACGAGAGAATGGGCGACACGCCGCAATCTCGACAGGGCGGAGCGGAAGATCGAGCACCCGACCGGCGGGCTCTGAGATCGCCCGCCGAGCTCGCGGAGGGTGCAGAGAGCAACCGTGACCGAATGCCTGTCCCGCGCGGACACGGTGGCGAGTGGAGTGACGGGGTGGGGGCCTGTATTGACGTATGGCCTGGTTCTGGCGGGGAGTCTCTTGCCATCGGCCAGCGTCTCGGCGGGGCTTGGCCAGATCCAGGCCGAGTGGGGACTGTCCAACGCCGAAAGCGCCCTGCTCTACTCGGCGTATCAGGGCGGATACATCCTCGCAGTCGTGCTGGTCCTTCCCCAGACCGATCGCCTGGACGCCCGCAAGGTCGTTGCGGCAGGCGCTCTGACGACGCTCGCCGCTGGCCTCCTGTTCCCGCTGCTGTCGCGGGAGCTGTTCTCGGCGGTGCTCCTCCGCGGGATCGCGGGCCTCGGGCTCGGGGCGCTGTACATGCCTGGCATGCGGGTCATCGCGCGGCTGTACAGTGGCGCGCGGCTCGGGCGGGCGGTGGGCATGTACACCGCCGGGTACTACGTGGGCAATGGTGCGTCGCTGGGTCTGACGGGTGTCTTCCTCGCGGTTCTGCCGTGGCGCAGTGCCTTCGTCGGCGTCGTGCTCATCGGATCCGCGATCGCTGCTCTGATGCTGTGGCCTGTGTTGCGCGGCGCCGGCTGGGAGCCGGTCGTCATCGCCCGACCCTCGCTGCGATCGACGCTCGACCTTCCGGTGCTGCTGATTACGCTCGGCTACTGCGCCCATTCCTGGCAGCTCTTCGCCGTCTGGGGATGGCTCGCCCCATTCCTCGCCGACGCCCTCAGCGGGCGCTCGGACCTCGCCCCGGTCGCGGTCGCGCTCGCCGGCACCCTCTCGGCGGTGCTGCTCGGGCTTGGCGCGGTGGGCGTGTACGCCGGCGGTCTCCTGTCCGACCGTCTGGGCCGCACGCTGACCGCCGCGACCATCCTCGGGGCAGGCGCCCTCCTGTCGTTGTCCTTCGGCTGGCTTCGCACGGCCCCCCTGCCGCTGCTGCTTCCGGTGGGCCTCGTCTACGGGCTGTCGGTCTCCGCAAGCTCCGCCGTGTACTCGGCAAGCCTCAGCGAAATCGTGGATCCCGGCCGTCTCGGGGCGTCCCTCGCGTTCCAGGCGACCTGTGGCTATCTGGCGGGAGTGGCCGGACCGATCGTGTTCGGCGGCCTCCTGGACCAGGTGGGAAAGCCAGCCGGCTGGGGTGCCGCGTACGCCAGCGCGGGTGCCGCCGCGCTGGTGGGCGCACTGGCCATGCTCTGGCTCCGCCGGCTACCGGCGGCCACCCGGCTCGCAGGAGGCCGGCGATGATCCGGCGTGCTGCAGAGCTCTGGGACCTGGCCCGGCGCCGCGTTCAGCGGAGTTCGGCAAGCCCAGGTCAAGGAACCAGCGCGTGCAGACCACACAGGCACGGGCGTGGTAGTGCGAGGCGAGTCGCAGCTCGCCCGAAGCAGGCGCACCACGTCGACTGATCGCCGCGTGGCGACCCCTCGAACCGTCTTGAGGTGGCGGGGCGGGCGAGCAGGCTCGTGAACCACGAACCCGTCGCTGTCTTCCCTGAAGGGGATCACACGGGCGATGGGCGTGTTCCGGTCGTACACGACGACGGTGTCGCCGTCCCGCACGTCGGCGAGGTACTTGCTCAGATGGGCCTTAAGGTGAGCGACCTGAGCGCGCTGCATGACCTGTAGATGACCACATCAGGTCAGGATCGTCAATGCGCCTGCGGCCACCCGAATTCGGCTCTCACGGCTCGACGACCGCGCCAGCCGTGTTGATCCCTTGCCCCGAGCTGGTGAAATCGTTCGACCATTTCTTTCCGCCGCTTCCCCGTGTCCGCTTCGTAACTACTCGAAACGATCTGTCCTTGCGGATCGGCTGGCGTAGAGCGTTTTCGTGGCGCCAAGCCGGCCGACAGCTCGCTCCAGACCGCTCTATCGCCCCAGCGCCGCGTGCATGTCGTCGAGGCGCGTGAACTTGCGTCGCGGCCGGCCGGCTGGCCTGCCGGCCTCGACCTCCAGCTTGTCGAGGCGGAGCCAGTCCGCGTACGAGACGCACCGGGGCTGGCGCGCCCGAAACAGCCGGACGGCCGCTTCGGCGTCGGCCGCGCGCGGCTCCAGCGTGAGACCGCCCGTGACGTCCTCGAGCATCGAGGCGACGGTTTCCGCGGCGTCAGGCTTGTTCGTGCCGATGACACCCGTCGCCCCGCGCTTGATCCAGCCGGTGACGTACTCGCCGACGATCGGCTGGCCTGTCCCGGGCGACACGATCCGCCCCCTGGTGTGGGGAATCGTTCCGGCGCGTTCGTCAAAGGGTATGCCGGGAAGGGGGAGGCCCCGGTAGCCGACCGACCGGAAGACAAGGTCGACGGACAGCTCCTCGAACTGATCGGTCGGCCGGGCCTGGAGACCGCCCGACGGCGAGAGGGCCAGGGCGTTCTTCACCAGGCGCATGGCGGCGACCTCGCCAGAGTCGTTCCCGAGTAGCTCGACTGGAGAGACGAGAAAGCGAACGATCAGCTGTCGGGGCTTCCCCGCTGGTGCCCGGCGCGCATACTCCTGGAGGATTTGGACCTTCTTGAGCGTCGCCCGATCCTGGTTCTGCTCCAGCTCGGCGCGAGTCAGGTCGTCCAGCTCGACCTCCTCCGGGCGGGTCATGATGTCCGCCTCGGCGAGCTCGCCCAGCTCCTTGATCTCGGGATTCGTGAACGCCGCCTGGGCCGGGCCGCGGCGGCCCAGCAGGTACACGGTCTTGATCCGACTCTTTCGAAGCGCGTCGAGCGCGTAGTCGGCGATGTCGGTGGTCGCCAGTTCGTCCGGCGAGCGGCAGAGGACGCGGGCGACGTCGACCGCGACGTTGCCCACGCCGACCACGGCCGCGGCCTCGCCCGAGAGGTCAAAGTGGCGATCCCGGTAGTCAGGGTGCCCGTTGTACCAGGCGACGAAGTCGGTCGCGGGATGGCTGCCGGTCAGATCCTCGCCCGGAATGCCCATTCGCCGGTCGGTCTGGGCACCAGTCGAGTAGACGATCTGGTGGTAGTGATTCCGCAGGTCGGCGACCGTCACATCTCGGCCCAGCTCGATGCCGCCGAAGAAGCGGAACCGGGGATGGGCGGCAACCTTGTCGAAGGCGGCGGTGACGGCCTTGATCTTCTGGTGATCGGGCGCCACACCCACTCGCACCAGACCGTGGGGAGTCGGCAGCCGGTCGAGCAGGTCGACCTCGACGACCAGGTCCTTCTGCTTGAGGAGATGATCCGCCGCGTAGAAGCCGGCGGGTCCGGCTCCGACGATCGCGACGCGCAGCGGGTGGTCGCCGGTCCCTGGCTGAGCCATGCTAGTGGCTGCCGCGCGCGAGGCGGCGGGCAGCGGCGTGAGCATAGCCGACGCGCGGGCCGCGTCGCAAGCGAGGGTACCTCGTGCCTGGGGCGTGGCCTACTGGGAAGGCCCTGTCGCGCTGGCCGAGGGCGCGAGGGATTCCCGTTGTTGCGCAAGCGGAAGCCAGGATGGTGCTGCCCGGCGGCCAGAGTGAAGGGGGGCGCCTCGCTCGGCTCGGCGACTGTCAGAGCGACGACGGCGAAGAGGCTCGCGGCGATGCCCAACGCGGTTGCGGTGCTTGGCTGCTGCTCGCCTCGAACCGCGGGCAGATGCCCACCCCGCGGTCGGCGCCACCCTGCGAGATACCGAAGACTCGTCCGGGAGTTCTGAGGATCCTGGCTCACCTGGTCACGCTCAAGGTCCTGTGTTGAAATGGACTGCCACAGGAGGCGTGACGAAAAAATGGTCGAGCTGGCTCCGCGTATCGTCGTCGACGACAAAGTCCGCTTCGGGAGACCCGTCATCCAGGGGACCCGGGTACCTGTGGACCTCGTGCTGGGCAAGCTCGCCGGCGGCATGACCGTGGAGGCTGTGGCTACGGAGTACGAGCTGACGCGCGAAGACGTGCTCGCCGCGCTGTCGTATGCGGCGCGCACGGTCGCGGCGGAGGAGATCCGCGCGGTCAAGTAGGTGGCAAGATACCTGGTTGACGAGGATCTACCCAGGTCACTCCTCCCGCTCTTGCTAGCCGAGGGTATTGAGGCCCGGGACGTACGTGATGCGGGGCTGCGTGGCCAAACCGACGTTCACATCTTCGAATACGCCGTGTCTCGTTCCTTCACCTTGCTCACCGGAGACGTCGGCTTCGGGAACATCGTCCTGTTTCCGCTCGGATCGCACGCGGGCGTCGTGATCGCGCGCTTTCCGAACGAAGTGTCCACCGCGACGTTGAACGATGCGATCGTGCACGCTCTGCACGGCTTGTCGGACGAGGACATCCGGGGGAACTTGATCGTGATCGAGCCGGGAAGGATTCGACTGCGAAAGAAAGGCTGAAAGGCTGACCGCGCCCTGGAGGAGCCCGGCGGCGTCACCCGCTGGGTCCCACGCCAGCAGAGCCGGCTGGAGCCGCTCATGGCCTGCCCCGCGGTGATCGCTGCACCCCTGGGCTGGGCGGTGGCAGACGGCGAGCCTGGGGCGTGGCTTGCGTCGCCCCAGACCGATGTGCCGGCCGCTCGCCGTCCCGATCGGGCTGTTCGCGTCGTGTTCACCGCGACGATGGGGGACCGGGTGTCCTAAGGCGCTCAGGAAGCCAGGCGACCGCGTTGCGCGAGGCGGCTGCCGAGGCGAGCCGGAGCCGGCTCCGCGAAACGCCCGTTGCTCCGCTCTCGCCTTGACGGGCTACTATGGAGCTTGACACCGTACCTTTCCGCGCGATAGTAGGGTCCCAGATCGCTGAGTTTAAGGGGCCGCGTGAAAAAGTGCGATTCGGACAGGGGTTAGCGATGGGCTCGACGACGACAGACTTCCTCTTCCCGAGGCCTGATGCTGTGTACGGCTTGGCGCGGCTCTTCGACCTCGCGGCGCTGCTGGACACGTACAACGAATCGCCGACTCCCGCTATTGCGGATGCTCTGGCAATGTACTGCGACTGGGCTAGCGTCGGCATGGACCTTGAGTGGGCCCTGGAGAGAGAACTCGTGGAGTACCTGGAGCGCCAGGGGAGCGAGGCGATCGAAGCAGGGTCTTGAGCCGCAAGAATCGGCGCCGGCAGCAGAAGCAGGAACAGCGGCAGCTTTCACCGACACCCCCTCACGAACCCGGCGCACGAGAACGACTTGCCCAGTTTGGTGTTTCCATCGCACGATACTCAGGGCCGCTGCCACCCCCCGAAATACTCGAGAAGTACAACCGAGTCGAACCCGGCTTCGCGAGTCGCGTCCTGACCATGGCGGAGGCACAGGCAAAGCACCGCCAGTCCCTCGAGCGGATCGTGCTCGAAGGGCGAGCGAAGGCCGAGAGCAGGGCACCGATACTCGGGACGGTCTTGGCCGTCGTCATCGGTGGTTTCGGCACTTCCTCGTCCACGCGGGACACAGCATCCCCGGCGTCGTGACCTTGGTGGCCGAACTGGCTGCGCGGGCTGGCGTCTTCGTGTACGGGCGCAAGCGCCAGGAGAAGGAGCTCGCCGAGAAGCGCGAAGCGTTGGCCAGGGTCGAGGGTTCTTCCTGAACGGGTCCTTCTCACTCGCCTCGAGCAAGCTTCTGGAGGTCTGGCAGGCTCTCGACGTTTGGAAGCTGCTGACGCTCTTCCCTCGCGGTACCTGCGGCGTGGATTGCGTACCGGCCGTACTCCAGCTTCACACGCTCATCGAGAACCTGTCCCTGATGCCGGTCGGAGACCAGCGAGCCTGGGGCGTGGCTTGCGTTCGGATGACACCCGGACTACGCTGACCGGCATTGCGACCCCCGCGGACGGCAGGCCAGACGCGACTGGCGCGAGGCCTCAGTCGATGATCGTGGTCACGAGCGTGGCAGGCCGCCTGGATGCGCACGCGCCCGACCCACGGACGATCGAGTGGGTGCTGCTCGATTTCGAGAGCATGGCGAGGGGCCACCAGCATGTCCGCACCGGGGCCGGCACCGAGCTTGCCGTCTCGCTGCCGCGCGGAGTCCGGCTGTCGGACGGCGACGTTCTCTACGCGGACGCTGAGCGGGTGATCGCGGTGAAGGCGGCCGACGAAGACGCGCTCGTGATCATGCCGGTCGATCCAATGCACTGGGGACTGGCCGGTTTCCAGCTCGGCAACCGGCACTGCGCGGCGTACTTCCAGCCGGAGGCGATCCTGGTCCCCTACGACCACACGCTCGAGGCCTTCCTGCAGGATCTCGGCGTTCCGTTCCGGCGAGAGCGGCGCCCGCTCGTCGGGACCCGCGCGAGTGCCCACGCTCACTGACGGCCCGCTCCAGTCGCTGCTCCAGCTCACGAGCGGCGGGCTGCCGACGGGCGCGTTCAGCCACTCCTATGGTCTCGAGAGCTCCGTCCAGGACGGGCAGGTCCATGATGCGGCGACGTTCGCGGAGTGGCTCGAGGTGCACATCACGTGTGGCGTGGCGCCGGCCGACGGCGCCGCCGTGCGGCTGGTCCACCTCGCCGCGGCGGCGGCTGACTGGGCCGCGGTGGTGAGACTGGATCGCCTGCTGGTCGCCCTGAAGCTTGCCCCCGAGATCAGAGCGGCGAGCCTGTCCACGGGCCAGGCGCTGCTGCGGACCGCACGGGAGGTGTTCCCGGGTGAGCGGATCGAGCAGTACGCGCGCCTGTTGGCGCGAGGCGAGGCCCGGGGGAATGCGGCGATCGTGTTCGCCTGCGTGGCCGCGGACCTCGGGCTGCCGCCCTCTGTCTCGGTCCTTGCTTATCTCTGGAGCGTCGCGGCCTCCATTACCGGTGTGGCGACCCGACTGATCCCGCTCGGCGCGATCGCCGCCCAGCGGGTGCTCCGCGAGGCCCAGCCGTGGATTCGGGATGCGGCGGCCCGCGCCGAGCGTCGCGACGAGCGCGCGCTGGGCGGATGGACCGTCGGGCAGGACATTGCTGCCCTGCGCCACGAGCGGCTGTACTCTCGGCTCTGCATGTCGTGAGCGATCGGGAGGATCGAGTGCGAAAGCCAGTTCGGCTGGGAGTGGGCGGGCCGGTCGGCTCGGGGAAGACGGCGCTCGTGGACCGGCTCTGCCGGGCGCTGATCGGCGAGTACGACCTCGCGGTCGTGACCAATGACATCTATACGAAGGAGGACGCCGAGTTCCTCATCCGGCAGGGCGTGCTGCCGCGAGAGCGCATCATCGGCGTCGAGACGGGCGGGTGCCCGCACACGGCGATCCGGGAAGACGTCTCCATGAACCTCGCGGCCGTCGAGCGGCTGGCCGCCGAGTTCGGGTCGCTCGACCTGATCTTCGTCGAAAGCGGCGGGGACAACCTCGCGGCCACGTTCAGCCCCGAGCTGGTCGACGCCCATATCTACGTGATCGACGTCGCGGAAGGCGACAAGATCCCGCGCAAGGGCGGCCCGGGCATCACCCGGTCCGATCTCCTGGTCATCAACAAGATCGATCTGGCGCCGTATGTGGGAGCGAGCCTCGAGGTCATGGACCGTGACGCCCGGCGGATGCGCGGGCCCCGTCCGTTCGTCTTCACCGATCTCGTCCGAGGGGTCGGGGTGCCCGATGTGGTCGCCTGGGTCAAGGCCGAGGTGCTCTTCGAGACCGGCGCGGCGCGCTGAGGACCGTGAGCCCGGTCGCGCGCGCGCTCGTCGGCTACGCCGTCGCCTTCATCGCCGTCGTCCTTGCATCCGCCGCCGCGGGGCTCGTGCTGCTGGAGCTGTATCCGGCCGCGCTGGCGGAGCACACGGTCACCTCGCTACCCGGGCTGCTCGCGGGTGGCCTCGCGTCGTCCGCCGCGCTGGCGGTGGTGGCGCTCGTCGCCGCGCGCCGGCGCCCGCGGCTCGGGCTGGCGCTGGTCCGTCCCCGGGTGTCCCGGTTCGGCCTCCTCGTGATGGTCGTCGGAACGCTGGCGCTCGGCCAGGCGCTGGAGTCGCTCGCCCACCTCCTGGGTCTTGGCGCGGTGGGGACGCCGGAGATCATCCGGCGGTCCCTAGCCGGGATGCCGGCGGGCCAGCTCGCGCTCGCGGTCCTGCTGATCGGTGGCCTCGCCGGATTCGCCGAGGAATTGTTCTTCCGCGGTTTCATGCAGACCCAGCTGCGGGCGGAGTGGAGCGCGAGCCGGGCAATCGCGGTGACCGGCGCCTGCTTCGGGGCGCTCCACCTGGATTGGATGCACGCGGTCCTGGCGCTCGTCCTCGGGCTTTACCTGGGGGTTGTCAGGGAGCTGTCGGGAAGCACGCTGGCCGCCGCCCTGTGTCACATCGTCAACAACTCGGTCTCGGTCGTGTTGACCGGGCTCGCCGGCATCCCGACCGGGCCGATAATTCACGGAGGCCTGCTGCTGTCGGCGAGCGTCGTGTTCCTGTTGTCCCTGGTCGCGCTGCGCTCGGCGGCCCACCGCGATCGGCGCGACGTGTCGCTCGAGGGCTCCGACCCGCTCCAGATCGGCTGATCGCGTCGTCCACCAGGTGAGCTCCTTCTGGACGAGTCGACGGAGACAAGCGCTCAGGTTGATCGCACCGAGTAATCGCGCTCGCGTGCGGAGGGTGCGGGGCTCAGCGTGGGCTGGGCGGCGGCGGGTGGGGAGGCACCGCGCGCGAGGGGGGCGGTCCCGATGATCCCGTTCGCGTGCAGAGCACGGCGGGGACACAGTCCCCGCCGTGATAGAGTGAGCCGCTCAGAACACCAAGCGGGCATGCCGGGACGAGAGACCGGGGAGGAACATCGATGGTCGAGCTGACCAAGCGCTACATCGTGATGGCCATGGCAAGCGAGGCGCCGTTCGACGTCAATGACCTCGAGGGAATCTTCGTGCTCAAGCCCTGGAAGGACCCGGCTGCGTTACGCGCGCTCGAGGTGTACCGGGACAACTGCTATCCCGAGCTGGCGCGCGACCTGGACGCATGGATCACCGCGATCAAGAACGGGCCAGTCACCCGGGGCAGCGTCGGGACGCGGAACGAGCCGTACATCAAGACTGCCGCTGCTCCCGCACGCGCCGCGGCCGGCCGGCTCGGGACCAACCGTCCCGCCGCCCGCCCCCCGAAGCGGGCGGCTCGAAGGTCGGCGCCACGGAGCGGAGCAAAGAGCCCCGCAAAGAGCCCCGCAAAGAGCCCAATGCGGAGCGCCGTGAAGAGTCCGGCGCGGAAGGCTCCGAAGAGATCCGCGGCGATGGCAATGAAGAAGGCTGCGGCGAAGCCGGCCAACACGCGCACCAAGAAGCGGCGGTGACCGACCCAATCGACCGCGCCGCCCGGCTCCTGCTCGACGCGCGGCGCGCGGTGGTGTTCACGGGAGCCGGTGTGAGCACCGAATCCGGCATCCCGGACTTCCGGAGTCCGGGCGGTCTCTGGGATCGCTACGATCCCCGCGAGCTCACGTATCAGAACTTCATCTCCACCGAGCACGGGCGGCGCCTCTACTGGGAGATCGGCCGCCGCTCCTACCCGATCATGCGCAAAGCGGAGCCGAACCCGGCCCACCTGGCGATTGTCGAGCTGGACCGCATGGGCCGGCTCGACTGCTGCATCACCCAGAATGTCGACAATCTGCACCAGCGCGCCGGCCTGTCCCCCGCGAAGGTCATCGAGCTGCACGGCAACGCGACGCGCGCGCGCTGCCTCGCCTGCGAGCGCCGGTATGCACGGGACGAGGTCCAGCAGTGGCTCGATGATGGCGCCGACGTCCCCGCGTGTCCGGCGTGCGGAGGGATCATCAAGCCGTACACCGTGCTGTTCGGCGAGGCCATGCCAGCGCGGGAGATGGCGGAAGCCGAGCGGCGGGCGCGCGCGGCCGACGTGTTCGTGGTCGTCGGCTCCTCGCTCGTCGTGTATCCCGCCGCGTACCTGCCTGCGCACGCACGCGATGGGGGCGCGACCCTGATCATCATCAATCTGTCTCCGACACCCTATGACGCCCAGGCTGGTGTCCTGATCGCCGGGAAGGCCGGCGAGGTGATGGATGCGGTCATCGGGCGGATGAGGAGCTTCACATGATCGAGACCCTCCTCCGGGCCCGCGAGACGCACCGACCGATCGCGCCCCCGTCCGAGACGGCGCCCCTCTCGCTGGCCGACGCCTACCGGATCCAGGACGAGCTGCGAGACGCCCTTGTCAAGCGCGGAGAGCACGTGCTCGGCTGGAAGGCCGGGTTCACGGGCAAGGCGCCCCAGCAGGTGTTCGGGGTCGACCATCCGGTAAGCGGCTTTCTCCTCGCGTCGGGTGTGTACGCGACGGGCCAGTCGGTGCCGGTCTCGCGCTTCGCCCAGCTCGTGGTCGAGGTCGAGGTAGCCTTCGTGATGAAGCGCGACTTCGCCGGCCCCGGCGTGACCGCGGCGGCGGCGCTCCTCGCGGTGGAGGGCGCGCTGCCCGCACTCGAGCTGGTGGACATGCGGTTCACGGGCAAACCGTCGGCGGCCGACGTCGTGGCGGATGGCGTGTACGCGAACGCGATTGTGCTGGGCCAGCCGCTCACGCCGATCGTGGGCCTCGATCTCGCCGTGGAGGGGGTCGTGTACGAGCTGAACGGCCAGGTCGCCGCGACCGCGGCGGGCGCCGAGGTGCTGGGCAATCCACTCAACTCTCTCGCCTGGATCGCCAACCATCTCGGCGGCCGCGGGCTCGGCCTGAAGGCAGGGGACGTCGTCATGAGCGGATCGGTCTCGATCCTGCTGAAGCCGACGGCCGGTGACACCGTGTCTGCGCGCTTCACCCGGCTGGGTGCCGTGAGCGCCCGCTTCGTGTGAGCCGGCGCATGATCGAGGCCGAGGAGATCTCGCCCGCGGTGCTCCTCCTCAGGTCGCCCCAGGCGGCCGGAATCACCGGGCAAACGCTCTATGTCGCCGGAGGTTTCTTCATGTCGTGACTCGCCGCGGCTTCCGGAGCCACTGCGCTCCCTGGGAGGCTGCTGTCGGGAGGAGATCTCGATGCCCACCGTGCTCTACGAGCAGAAGGACAAGATCGTCACGATCACGATCAACCGACCCGAGGCGATGAACGCGATCGACCCCGAGACGCAGACGGCGCTCATCGAGGCGTGGACCCAGTTTCGCGATGACGACTCGGCCTGGGTGGCCATCCTCACCGGTGCCGGTGACAAGGCCTTCTCGGCCGGCGCAGACCTGAAGAAGATGATCCCGGCCGCGTTCGGCAAGGAGAGCGGTCGGAAGCGCCACCACAGCGACTCCGGCCTGGGCGGCATTACCCGCGGACTCGAGATCTGGAAGCCGATGATCGCCGCCGTCAACGGCTTCTGTCTGGCCGGCGGGCTGGAGCAGGCTCTGGCCTGCGATCTCCGCATCGCGAGCCCGAACGCCGTGTTCGGCCTGACCGAGGTGCGCTGGGCCATCATGCCGGGCGCGGGGGGCACCCAGCGGCTCCCGCGCGCGGTGCCGCTCGCGAAGGCGCTCGAGATGATCCTGATGGCCCAGCAGATCACGGCCGAGGAGGCCCACCGGATCGGGCTGGTCAACACGGTCGTGCCGCTGCCCGAGCTGATGCCGACCGCGGTCCAGTGGGCGGAGACGCTCTGCGAGCGCGGCCCCCTGGCGGTCCGCGCCGCCAAGGAGGCCGTGCTTCGCGGCCTCACGATGCCGCTGGCCGACGGCCTCCGCCTCGAGGCCTTCCTCTCCAACACGCTGCGCGGCACCGAGGATGCGATCGAGGGTCCGAAGGCGTTTGCCGAGAAGCGGAAGCCCGACTTCAAGGCGCGCTGAGCGCGCCGGCCGGTGACGGCCGAGGATCTGGCCCGGCGGACCCGCGAGCGTCTGGCCGGCCGGCACCGGCGCGTCGGGACGCCGGGAGCGCTCGTCCCGGCGGCCGTCCTGCTGCCGATCCTTGACCGCGGCTCGGCACACCTGCTCTTCACGAGGCGCACGGAGCGTGTCCGGACGCACAAGGGGCAGATATCGTTTCCCGGCGGCGTCGTGGATCCCGGTGATCCCTCCACCGAGGCCGCGGCTCTTCGCGAGTGCGAGGAGGAGATTGGCCTGCCCCGCGCCGCGGTCGAGATCCTCGGCGTCCTCGACGACACCGAGACGGTCGCCACGCCGTTCGTCATCACGCCGTTCGTCGGGTTGGTCCGGGAGCCAGTCGTGTTCACGCCCGATGGCCACGAGATCGAGCAGGTCATCGAGGTCCCGGTCGCCTCGCTGCTCGACCGGGCTCGATTCCGTATCGAGCACTGGGTGCGCGACGACATCCGCCGGCCCGTCTACTTCTTCGAGTGCGAGGGCGTGACGATCTGGGGCGCGACGGCCCGGATCCTCCGCCAGTACCTGGACCTGATCGAGTGACCTCCCGGAGCGCGTCCGTCGCCGGCTGCGCGCGGCACGGAGCAAGTGAGTCGATGACGCCCTGCCCGGCGTGAGCCGCACCAAGAGCCGCACGCGCACGTGCCCAACGCGTGTCGAGTCCTGGTCTCGGGAAGACGCGCCGACGTCAGCCCGGACGTCGCCGATTCTCCGGCTTCGGCGACCGGCGTCGGACCGTCGGCGGATTCGGCGGCGCCCCGTCGATGACGGAGGCCGTGGGCTTGTGCGCGCGCTGCGTGAATGCCAGACACATCATCTCGGCCAAGGGCTCGACCTTCTGGCTGTGCCGGAAAGCGGAGGACGACCCGCGCTTCGCGAAATATCCTCGGTTGCCGGTGCTTCGCTGCCATGGATTCGAGGACCAGGGCGGCTTGCCGAGCCCGCGCCGAGAGTCTGAAGGTCATGGCTGAACCCCGGGGCGACGTCGAACTGCCACGCGGCCCCGCGCGATTGCTCCTCCGCTCCAGGCGCCGCCCGTCAACGAGCCCAGGCCTCCAGGACCGTCCCGGTCAGGGCCACCAGAGGTAGAGGAGCTTCGGCCCCGCCCCACCGAGGAGCGCCTGGGCCAGCGTGGACTCGAGCCGCGGGGCCGGCGTGGCCGCACCGGCGTAGTAGGTTGCGCGGTAGTCGCGGGGGCGGTGGTACACGACGACCCGGGCTTGCTCGAGCCCCACCGCCTGCTTGGCAGCGTTCACGGCGTCGTCCATGTAGCCCACCTGGTCGACGAGCTTCTCGGCCAGGGCCTGCGGCGCGCTGTAGATGCGGCCGTCGGCCAGACTGCGCGCGGTCGCGGCGGGAATCGCGCGGCGCTCGACCACTTTCGCGACGAACTGGGTGTAGAGCTCGTCGATCACGGTCTGGAAGATGGCCTGCTCCTCGGGCGTCAGTTCCCGGAAGAGGCTGCCCATGTCCTTGCGCGGACCGGATTTGATCGTCGAGGCGGTCACTCCGACCTTCTCCAGCAGACCCTGCGCGTTGACCGTGAGCATGAGCACACCGATCGACCCGGTCACGGACGTCGGATGGGCGATGATTCGGTCCGCGGCCAGCGCGATGTAGTAGCCGCCGGACGCGGCGACATCCATCATGACGGCCACCACGGGAACCTGGGTCTGCGCCTTGAACGCCTGGATCTCGCGATAGATGATGTCGGAGGCGGTGACGGTGCCCCCCGGGCTGTTGATCCGGAGCACGACGGCCTTGACCTTCGGGTCCTTCGCGGCCTTCTTGAGCTCCTCGCGAACGCGCACGAGCATGGAGACGCTCGGCGGCGGCGTACCGATGGTGAGCGTCGGCGTCGTATTATCGTCGCTGATGAACCCGGAGACCTCCGTGAGGAGGATCTTGTCCGGGCCCCGCCCCTCGACGGTCTCCTCGACGAGTGGGCGGAGCCGCGGGGTGAAATCGACGGAAATGACCGAGCAGCCGGTGATGCTCAGGACCAGCAGCGCCGCAACCATGGCTCGCATGGATTCGAGTATACGCGCGCGCGGCTCACCTGCCGGCGAGTCGGGCCCGGCGCGATGGAATGGGTGTCCTTGTCGGTCCCGAGTGGCTCGGGCATAATCCAGCGCGCTGCCGCGATCACCACGGGGAGGTGCGGAGTGTCAGGAGCGCTCGACGGCGTGCGTGTCATCGATCTCTCCCGCATCGTGGCGGGGCCGCTCGCGACCCAGATCCTCGGCGACTACGGGGCCGAGATCCTCAAGATCGAGCAGCCCGGCGTCGGTGACGACAGTCGGGGCTGGACGCCACCAGTGGCGCCGGACGGGTCAGCCGCCTACTTCTTCTCGGTCAACCGGAACAAGAAGTCGGTCACCCTGAACCTCAAGCACCCGCGCGGGAAGGCGATCCTCAAGGAGCTGGTCCGCCAGGGCGACGTGGTGATCGAGAACTTCAAGCCCGGGACCATGGAGGATCTCGGCCTCGGCTATGAGGTCCTGAGCGAGGTCAACCCGCGGATCGTCTACTGCGCCATCTCTGGCTTCGGGGCCTCGGGGCCGGACCGCGAGCGCGCTGGCTACGACTCGATCCTGCAGGGCGTGACGGGGCTCATGTCGATCACCGGCGAGCGCGACGGACCGCCGGCGAAGGCAGGCGTGGCCGTGATCGACCAGATCACCGCGCTGTACGCCCACGGCGCGATCCTCGCGGCGCTCCGGCATCGCGATCGCACGGGCCGTGGCCAGAAGATCGAGGGCTCGCTGCTCGAGTCCGGTGTGGCCACCATGATGAACGCGGCGATCGCGTACCTGGTCAGCGGCATGGTGCAGGGGCGGTGGGGGAGCGCGCACGAGACCGTGGTCCCGTACCAGGCGTTCCGGGCCCGCGACGGCTACCTCATCATCGGCGCCGGCAACGAGCGCCTGTGGAACGTCCTCTGCGAGGCACTCTGCGCGCCCGAGTGGGCCGGGGATCCCCGCTTCGACAGCAACGCCGGGCGCGTCCAGCACCGGGAAGAGCTGGTGCGGTTGATCGAGGAGCGGCTCAGGGCGAAGGGGCGCGACCAGTGGATCCGTGAACTGGCCGCTGCTGGCCTGCCCACGGGCCCGATCAACTCGGTCGATCAGGTGTTCGAGGATCCCCAGGTGCGGCACCGGGGCATGGTCCAGGAGATCGAGCATCCGACGTCGGGCCGGATCCGGCTGGTCGGGATCCCCGTGAAGTTCTCCGATTCCCCCGGCGCCATCAGCCTGCCGCCGCCGCTCCTGGGCCAGCACACCGCCGAGGTGCTGGGGAAGCTCCTCGGATACACCGCGGACGAGATCGATGACCTGAAACGGGAAGGAGTCGTCTGATGCCGACAGCGCTGCGATACATCGTGAGACCCGAGGACGTGCCAACCTACTCGCCGCCGCTCCACGCCGGGACCGTGAATCGCCGGCTCGTGGGACGCGACGTCAACGGCTCACAGTCGGTCGAGGTCGTGCTCGGCGTGGTCGAGCCGGGCGGCCTTGCCGAGCGGCACACGCACGAGGTGGAGCAGGCGATGTACGTCATCGAAGGCCGGGCGCTCGTCGAGGTGAACGGCGAGACCCAGGAGTGCGGCCCGGGGACCACCTGCTTCTTCCCGCCTGGCATCGCGCACCGGGTGGAGTCGCTCGGGCCCGGCCCACTCCGCGCGCTGGTCATCTACGCGCCGCCGCTCGAGCGCTCGACCGCCGCCCAGCCATTCCGCCCCGCGTGAAGGGCCCTCTCCTCGCGAGGGACGAATCGGCCTGCGGTGACTGACCATCCGCTCACGCTCGCGCGCATCGAGGCGGCCGCGCGCCGGCTCGAGGGCCGGGTTCACCGCACTCCGGTCGTTACGTGCCGGTCGTTCGACGAGGCGGCCGGCCATCGCGTCTTCTTCAAGTGCGAGAATCTCCAGCGGGCCGGCGCCTTCAAGATCCGCGGTGCACTGAACAAGCTGCTGACCCTCTCGTCGAACGCGCGCGCCCGGGGGGTCGTCGCGTTCTCGTCGGGCAACCACGCGCAGGGCGTCGCGCTTGCGGCGCGGCTCGTCGGCACCTCGGCGGTGATCTGCATGCCGACCGACGCGCCTGCCCTCAAGCTCGCGGCGACGCGCGGGTACGGCGCCGAGGTCGTCTTCTATGACCGCCAGACGGACGACCGGGAAGCGCTCGCCCAAAAGATCTGCGCGGAGACGGGCCGCGTCTTGGTCCCTCCGTACGACGATTACGAGATCATGGCGGGCCAGGGGACGGCCGCCCTGGAGCTCCTGCAGGAGGTGCCGGACCTCGACGTGGTATTGACGCCCGTCGGTGGAGGCGGCCTCATGGCCGGATGCTCCACCGCCGCCAAGGAGCTCGCACCCGCCATCGAGGTCTTCGGAGTAGAAGCGGATACCGCCAACGATACGTACCTGTCCCTCCAGAAGGGCGCGCGCGTCGAGATCCCGCCGCCGCCGACGATCGCCGACGGCATCCGGATTCCGACGCCGGGGCAGCTCACGTTCCCGATCCTGCGCGAGCGCGTGAGCGGGATCCTCCTCGTCACGGACGACGAGATCGTCGCCGCCGTCCGCTTCCTGCTCTTCCGTGCGAAGCTCCTGGTCGAGCCCACCGGCGCCGTCGCCGCTGCCGCCGTCCTCGCCGGCAAGCTCCCCCTCCCGCCCAGCACCCGCGTCGGGGTGGTCCTGTCGGGCGGCAACGTCGACCCCGCCCTGCTGTCCCGGATCATCGGGACGGGCTAACGACCGAGACTGCGCACCCGAACGTTTCCCCAGCCTCCACCCGCAGCGGCCTCGGCTCCTCGGGGACTGCTTAGGCGCTTATTCGCCTGGTGGCTTCGCGCCAGTGGTGTCCTCCCCGCCATCCGCGTCGAACAGCCGCCACTCACCACGCCTTCCCATCCCCAGGAGCCGTCCATCGGAACGGCTCCATCCTCCACCCGATCGCCGCCCGAACACGTCCCCGCTGTAGAACCGTCGCACGCCCGTGGCGTCGAACAGCGTCCCACCGAACTCCCAGTTGACGAACTCCTTGCGGTAGCCGAACAGCACGAGAAGGGTCGGAAAGATCTCGAAATGGCTTGTCCTATTGTGCCTCCCTTTGAGCGCGCCCTCCAGTACCGTTCTCGTCTCACGGCTTCCGGCCATGATCACCATCGGCACATTGGCCTGGACCGCCGGCGGCCCGTCACTTTGACAATGTGTCAACGGACTTGCTGTCTCCAGAATGTGCTGTCCGTGATCCGATGTGTAAAGGATGATGTAGTCCTGCCTTGCGATTCGGGGCAGCAACGCCTGGAAGAACCTGTCCACGTTCCACCGGATTCCGTTGTAATAGCTATTCAGCGCCCGTTCGCGATCTCGCATCGGCTCATAAGCGCCTAGCGTCGGTTGAAACACCCGCTGGCTGGGCGGATACGAGCTCTCGTAGTGCACGTGGACGCCCTTCTTCACAGCGTATATGAAGCTGCGGGTGTTCGAAGTCATGATCTGCACGATCTTCTCCACGACCTCGCAATCACCGCTCGTCACGCACTCGGCGCCCTCCGCCTGGAAGAATCCGTCCAGATGATCGAGGTCGGCTCGTCGCATGAAGCTGTGAAGCTTCCCGTGCTGCCATTGCCCGTCGAGGAAGAACGTTCGAAACCCCGAATTACGGGCGAACTGAGCGAGGTCGGGCTTTTTCAGCGACCGCTGGGTCACATCGGGTATCTCGTCCGGTCTGAGGCCCGTTCGTACGACCAGATGGGTGTACTCACTGCAGTTCGAGGCGGAGGAGGCGACGCCGAGGTTGACGATGTCGCCGTCCAGAGACGATAGGTAGGGGGTAGTGTCCCGATCGTGATTGTTGATGCTCAACATGTCTCCGCGGACGCTTTCGTCCATCAGCAGCACCATGTGCTTCGCATAGCCGGGCTCGGTACTTCGCATGGTCAGCGTTTCCCGGGGACCCGTGTAGAAAGGATCGGTCAGCGAGAACAGCACCAGGTTGGGAAGGGCGTACGGCGTCGGCACGAAGGCGAAGGCGCCGGCCGTCTCATAAAGCACGAGCCCGCTGGCCAGCAGGGCCGAAGATGGAACGACAAGGGCCCACGGGGCGAAGCGCAGTCCGACCGCGGCTGGCAGCAACAGCAGTCCGAGCCCGGCGACGAGCGCCCAGCCGATGGCACGGAGGTACACGCCCGAGTACGTGATGAGAGCGTCGTCAACGAAATTTTGCCCGGACCACAGTACTCCCAGATCTGTCACCTGGATATTCGACTGAAACACCGCATGAAAGCCGACGCCGAAAGCGAGAGGTACGAAGACGAGCACAGCCGATACGAGCCGGACGTAGGCGCTGCGATGTAGCAGACAAACGACGAGCCCGGCGACAGCCGCGCTGATAAGGAACGCATGAACCGCCACGTTCATGTACTGCCCGATGGAGAGAAATGCCTGGAGAACGCTCAGGGTGTCGGCCGACCGAGGATCGAAGAAGAACAGGTATAGAAGGACGCAGATGAAACTCAGCGCGAACTCGCCGGTCCCCTTCGCCACCGCTTGTCTCCTGGTCGAGGTGCCGCCGCGCGGTCTGGCACGACGGGCGAGTCGGTCGGCGATGTCGAACTGCTGGCCGTACCGTGTCAAGGTGGCGCGCCCCCGTCAGCGGGAGTGGAACGCGGGGACGACCTCGGCGGCGAGATGCGCGAGCTGGTCGAGCATCCGCTCGGGCGGGCACATGGGACGCAGGATGAACTTCGAGGCGCCGGCCGCGACATACTCCTCGAGTTTCGCCCGGACGCTCTCGGCGGGACCGAAGGCCGTACAGGCGGCCAGCTTCGCGTCGTCCACCCGGCCCTTGGGGATGTACGGCTCGGCGCGGGCGCGGGCGCGGGCCGGATCGGCATCGATCCCGAAGTAGACGAGCGCGCCGAAGTGGTCGAGCGGGACCTCGCGGCCCGCCTGTCGAGCGAACGCCTGGGTCTTCTCGATCCCGATCCGCATCTGGGCCGGCGTGATGAACGACGGGATCCAGCCATCGCCGAGCCGGCCGGCGCGGCGCATGGCCGCCTCGCTGTTGCCCCCGATCCAGAGGGGGAACGGGTGCTGCAGGGGCTTCGGCCGCACGGTGATCCCGTCGAGCTTCCAGAACTCGCCGTCGAAGTGCACCTCGTCCGCCTCCCACACGAGCCGCATGATGCGGATTGCCTCGTCGGTCCGGCGGGCGCGCTCCTTGAACGGCACGCCGGCGGCGAGGAACTCGCGCTCGGACTCGACGCCGATGCCGACCGCGGGGAGCATCCGCCCCTCCGACAGATAGTCGATCATGGCGAGCTCGCGCGCGGCGAGGACGGGAGACCGGAAGGGTAGGATGAGGACGCTCGGCCCGAACTTGAGCCGCCGGGTCCGAGCCGCGACCGCCGCCATCGTGGTGATCGGCTCGAGGACGCTAAGGGGCGACGAGAGCCGCTCCGAGAACCACACGCTATCGAGCCCGGAGCGCTCGCACTGATCGATGAAGCGCCAGAGCAGCGCCGGTCCGTCCCCTCCGTCCGGCCAGGGGCCGGGGATGACGCCAATCCGATACTTGATGTCCACGGACGAGATCGTATCACGCGGGCCGCGATCACCCCGTCAGGGCCTCGCTGGTTTGACAGGTCCGGCCACCGCGACTAAGATGAACGCCGGTTCAGTCGAACATCATGCGCGATCCGGACAAGCCCCAGCACATCATCGACGCCGCCATCCGGGTGTTCGCGCGCCACGGCTACTACAACTCCCGCGTCTCCGACATCGCCCGCGAAGCGGGCATGGCCAGCGGGACGATCTATCTGTACTTCAAGACCAAGGACGAGATTCTCGTCCGGATGTTTCGGGACCGGATGGCCGAGTGGGTCGAGTTCGTTCGCAAAGCGATGGCTGATGTCTCCGACGCGCCCGCGAAGATCCGCCGCCTGGTCCTTCTTCACTTCAAGATCCTGGAGGACAATCCCGAGCTGGCGGAGGTGGTCCAGGTTGAGCTGCGGCAGGGGCAGAAGTTCCTCCGGGGCGCCTCCGCTCACGAGATCACCGCCTACTTCGCGCTCATCAGCGCGGTCATCGAGGAAGGGATCGAGGCGGGACTGTTCCGGCGAGACATCTCCGTCCCGATCGCGACGAAGATGCTCTTCGGCGCGATGGACCAGCTCGCGACCTCGTGGGTGCTCGGCAAGCGTCACTACCGGTTGAGCGACGGCGCCGACGCCGTGGCCGAACTGTTCCTCAAGGGAGTGGCCGCCTGATGGCATACGAGACCGTGCTCCTCGCCCGCGAGGAGCGCGTGGCCGTCCTCACTCTCAACCGGCCGCCCGCCAACGCGATCAGCGAGCAGCTCGTGCGCGACCTGGACGCCGCCCTGGAGGAGCTACGCGGGGATGACGACATGCGCGCGGTGATCGTGACCGGGGCCGGGGATCGGATCTTCTGCGCGGGCGCGGATCTGGGCTCTGCCTTCTCGGGCGGATCGGTCGAGGAGTTCATCGACTACGGCAATCGGGTCCTGCGCAAGATCGAGCGGTTCCCGAAGCCCGTCATCGCCGCGCTCAACGGCCACGCCCTCGGCGGCGGCTGCGAGATCGCCATGGCGTGTCACCTCCGGATCCTCAAGGAGACGGCCCGGATGGGGCAAACCGAGTCGAACCTCGGGATCATTCCGGGCTACGGGGGCACTCAGCGGATGCCCCGGCTCATCGGACGTACGAAGGCGCTCGAGTTCATGATCCTGGGGACCCAGATCCCGGCCCCGGAGTGCCTCGCCCTCGGCCTCGTGAACCGGCTCGCCAAGGAGGGCGAGACCCTGAGCGAGGCCACGGCGCTCGCGCGGCTCATCGTCAAGCGGCCGCCGGTGGCGACCCGCCTGATCATCCAGGCGGTGGACGACGGGCTGAACACGGACATCGACGCGGGTGTGAAGGCGGAGACGCGCGCGTTTCTCGAGGTGCTGAAGACCGAGGACGCGGCGGAAGGGATCCAGGCCTTCGTCCAGAAGCGCGAGCCGAACTTCAAAGGGCAATAGGGAGGGCGTGGCGATGCCGACAGTCAAGGAGACGTTCGACGAGATGGAGACCCGGTTTCGCGCCGACAAGGCCGGAACGACCAACGCGACGATCCAGTACGACATCTCCGGCGATGGAGGTGGGACGTGGCACGCGGTGATCGAGAACGGGACCTGCAAGGTGTCCCAGGGCGCGGCGCCCAGCCCGAGCCTCACGGTCCAGATGAGCGGCCAGGACTGGCTGGACATGGTCTCGGGCAAGCAGTCCGGGCAGATGCTGTTCATGTCGGGCAAGTTGAAGCTCAAGGGGGACATGGGGCTCGCCATGAAGCTGGCCTCGCTCTTCCAGACGGCCTAGAGTCCCGAGTCAGAGATGAGCCGACAAAGTGCCGGGCGGGGTGGGGGCCCTCCCCGCGGGACACGCTGTGTCGCGGAGCGTCGCGGCACTCAAACGGGGCCACGAGATCGATAGTGGTCGGCTTCGGCGATCCGCAGAAGCCACGGTCCCGCGGGGAGAGCCCCCACCCCACCCGGCGCGGTGAGTCAACGGACTTTCGACTCGAGACACTAGATCCACCCGGCTCGAACTGCGGCCTCGCCTCGCACGATCCTGGAATCAGGGCTACGGCTCGCCTCGCACTGGTATGTCGACGGACGCAAACCCATGACGAGCGGCGGAGAAGGGACGGAGTGAGATATGACACAGGAGCGGTTCGCTGACGTCGTCGATCGGTTCACGAGCGGCTTCGAGGCCGACCCGGCGTCTCGAGAAGCGGCCAAGCGGTGGCAGGAGGAGCTCCAGCGTACCGGCCGCCGCATGCAGAACCTCATGAAGTTCATGACCGATCCGGTCGAGCCCCGGACCGGTCCGACCCCGCGCCAGGAAGTCTACAAGAAGAACAAGTCGCGCCTCTACCGGTACGAGTCGGCCCGGCGCCACCGGACCCCGCTCCTCTTCGTCCCGAACCTCGGCATCTCGAGGCCGTATATTTTCGACCTGCTGCCCGGTGGAAGCTTCATCGAGCACATGACCCAGCAGGGCTTCGACTTCTACCTGCTCGACTGGGGCGTCTTTGGGCCCGAGGACAACGGGCTGACCGTCGAGGATTGCGTGACGAAGATCCTCCCGCGAATGGCGACGAAGACGCTGGAGTCGTCCGGTGCATCCGAGCTGTCGGTGCTCGGCTACTGCATGGGCGCGCCGCTCTCCGCCTCCTTCATCGCCTCGCACCCGGAGGTCCCCGTGCGGAACTTCGTCAACATGGCGGGGCCCATCGACTTCTCGAAGATCGGGCTGTTCGGCCTGTGGCTCGACAAGAAGCACTTCAACGTGGACCGGTTCGTGGACGTGATGGGCGCGGTCCCCGCCGACATGGTCAAGGCCGGATTCAAGCTCCTGAAGCCGACGATGGATGTCTCCACCTCGCTGAATCTCTGGTGGAACCTCTGGAACGACAAGTACGTGGAGGGATTCAGCGCGCTCAACAAGTGGGCCAACGAGTACGTGGCGTTCCCGGCGGAGTTCTTCCGCCAGTGGGTGAGCGACTTCTACCAGGGCAACAAGCTGGTCCGGGGCGAGCTGCGGATGGGTGGGCGCCCGGTCGCGCTGTCGGCCATCACCTGCCCGGTCTTCGTGGTCGGGGCGAAGGAGGACTACATCGCCCCGCCCCAGTGCGTCCGGGCGCTCATCGACCACGTCGGCAGCCGCGACACCGAGTACGTGGAGCTACCGGGCGGGCACATTTCCTTGATCGCCGGGCGGGGCGCCGCGACGCATTGCTGGCCCAAGGTGTCGGGCTGGCTCGCCCCGAGGTCGTGAGGGCAAGGGCTGAGGAGGAGGATTTATGGACACCAGCAACGCGACGCAGCAGCTCTTCGATCTTTGGAAGCGACAGATGGAGGAAGGTACCCAGACCTGGATGCGGATGATGTCGGATGCCCCGGGCCGGACTGCGTTCGATCCCGCGGCGTTCTGGCGGCCGTTCTTCGAACAGGGCGCCTCGGCGTGGACGCGCCTCATGGGGCAAGCCCCCATGTCGCCAGACTTCATGACTCAGTGGAAGCGGTTCGCCGACGAGTGGATCGAGATGTGGTCCCAGACCCTGAGCCGAGTGATGAGTACCGACGCGTTCGCCGGGACGCTCGGGAAGTACCTCGATCAGTGGATGGTTGCCCAGGGCCCCATGAAGAAAGGCGGTGAGCAGGCAGCCGAGAACATGCTCCAGTCGCTCAACCTGCCCTCGCGGACGCAGGTCACCAATCTGGCCCGGCAGATGATCGAGCTGGAGGAGCGGATCGAGCGGCTCGAGGACGAAATCCGCGCGCTTCCTGGGCGGATCAGATCGGGGGCCTCCGCCGGGCAAGGTGGCACCTCGTGACAGTGTGACCAGCCCGGTCGGTTCGTCTTCTCGGCCGCCTGTGCAGCTCTGGCGGTCAAGGTCCGGGCCCACTCCTTGATCGGGAAGAGCCTGTAGGTAGGGTGTAGCGCGCGGGAAACCTGGTCGGACTGGTATGGACGTTGCTCCGTATTGAAGACGCGAACTTGCCGGCCCCGCACTGAAGCGGGGCCGACCATTGTCTGGCGCCAGTGAGCGCGACCGAGGTGACATGAGAGGACGGACGATCGACGAGCTGGTCGAGGGAGAACGAGCCGAGCTGACGCGGATCGTCGAGCGCGGCGACATCGCGGCGTTCGTCGAAGCCGTTGGCGACTACAATCCGTTGCATTCGGACCCGGACTTTGCGGCGACGACGATGTTCAAGGTGCCGATCGCGCCGGGCATCTTCACCGCGGGCATGATCTCGGCAGTGATCGGGACGACGTTGCCCGGTCCGGGCGTGGTCTACCTTTCTCAGGACCTGAAGTTCCTGAAGCCGGTGCACACCGGAGACACGATCACCGCGCGGGCGGAGATCGTCGAGCTGATCCGCGACCGCAACCGGGTCCGGCTCCGGACCGCGTGCACGAACCAGCGCGGCGAGGAAGTCCTGACCGGCGAGGCGTGGGTCATGCCCGCGCGGCGGCCGATCCTCTACGAAGACCGGCCGGTGGGGCCGGCCGTGATCGGCGCGCTGGCGGTACGGTCCTGGCTCGCGATGGCCGGGGCGACTGCCGCCTGCACCCTCCTCTCGCTGCAAACATTCGCCGAGATGACGCGCCGGACCTGGCCGAGCTAGGGGCAGGTCGGACCGAACGGCACGGCGGAAGGGATCACGGGTCGGAACGAAGGCGCCGGGTGATCTTCTTGCAGTCGGCCGCGTGAGGAAGGAAAGCCACTGCCTCGCGGAGGTTCGCGTCGATCGCGACAGCTCGGCTGGCGATGTCCAGTTCAGGGTATGGTGCGCCGTAAACGTGGCGTCAGCGGCGGCGCAGCCTCTCGCGGTAGCGCTGGACGGCCTCCGTCTGGTTCTCGACGTCGATGTGACGGGCGAGCTCGACCAGGTCGAGGTCCGGAAACAGGACGCTTCGCTCGAGACGCTCGTACGCCTCGCCGCGAAGCTTGTGGACTTCGATCGTTCCCTCGCGCCAGATCCACACCTCGGGGACGCCGAGGCCGCGATACACCTCGAGCTTGTCGATCCCGCCGGACGTCCACACGACCTCGATGGCGAGGTCCGGGCGAGTCGGGCGCCCTCTGCCCAGCGCGTAGCACTCGTCAGGCTCCAGTCCTCGCGCTCGAAGGGCGTTCCTGAGCGTCCACGAGCCGAAGCCGTTGAGGGGGATGCCTGCCTCGAGCGCGTAGACCTCGAGGAGGCGGGCGATCATCTTCTTGATGCCCTCGTGGTCGATCGATGGGCTCATCAGTTCGAGTACCCCGTCGAGGTAGGTCATCCTGATCCCTGAGCGGTCACCACGGATCTGGAGCATCAGCTCGAAGTCGCACCAGCTGACGTCGTGGAACGTGACGCGCTGGTCCTCGGCGCGCGCCGTCGCCGCCGTCGCGGTCGCCATCCCTGGAGGATAGCAGATCCTGGTCCATCGACTCGCGGCTCGGCTGCGCGAGAGCACGGCGAGCGTGGTCACGCTCGACTTCGGGCCGAGCGGTCGAGCAGGCGTGGATCGAAGGTGAACGGGCGTGAGGAGCTGACGCGGATCTTCGCGAAGTCGGGGTGGGCAGGGCTCACGAGATAGTTCCACTCGACGGGGATCAGCGCCGATGGGACTCCGAGCACTGCGCCCGTCCCCGCGCCGACCCACTGTGTGCCAAGATCGGCCAGGACCTCGGGCGCTGGATACGCGCGCCAGTCGGGGGGAAGGTTGCGCGTGTCCAGCCGCTGGATCGGGACGGCGTCCGGGATGTCAGCTGACATGGCCACGAGGTCGGCCGGCATCTCGGTGGGGTCCATGTGGACGAGAGACTCGAGAGCCGCCAGGGCCAGGCTTTCGGAGGTGTAGACAACCGCTGTCCCCCGGTGATTCCAGCGCCCGCCCGCGAGCCGCGCCCCCTCGCCGTCGAAGGCCGCATGTCGCCGGCGGCTGATCCGCCAGACTCGGTTCAGCTGTAGACGCCGTGGGCGATGCGCAGCAAGAGATCCTCGACCCGTCTGGTGCCTGGGTCGGAGTCGAGCTGCTGCAGGGGAGGCTGGTTCCCGAGTGCCCGGTTCGGTCGATGGAGCCAGCTCGTGGCCTTCTCTCGGCTGCCCAGCACGTCCTCGGCGAGGGCGGCGATCCGCCCCAGGCGGAACAGCCGATCGGACTCGTCGGCGTGTAGGCGCTGCTCGACCTTGCGGCGGGCCAGTGTCCGCGGCGGCAACGCGAGCACTGCCACCACCTCGTTCTGGCTCAGCTCGAACCGCGTTGCCACCGCCACCAGGGCGGCGTACGGCAGGCCCTCGCGAAGCGCCCGCCGCAACGCATCGAGGGTGCGGGGGGAGCGCCGCAGCACGCGCGGGCCCCCCAGGGTCTGGAAGATGCGCTCGGCCCTCACCATGGCCGCTATTATGCCACCTGGCATGGACCGTCTGCCACGTGGCACTGCCGATCCCGCGCCCCAGCTCCCGCGCGGTGCGCCTGCCGGTGGGACCTCGACGGTCGCGGCGATCACCCGTCTGGCCGAGACGGATCGACGGCTTGACATCGGCGCCGAGGTTGCCGATGCTCTCGATCGTTCACTCCCATGAGCGCGACCTCCGACGACCGGCTGGCGCGGGTGGACTCCATCTTCCGAGAGTGGCTCGCGGACCCGCGGACGATGGTGATATGCGGGCGCTGGGAGCACGGTTCGATTACCGAGCTTCTGCCCCACGGGCGGGCGAGCCTGAGCCGGCAAGCCTACGACGGGTGCTTCGCCGGGCTGCGTGACCTGCGGATCGACGGCGAGGATCACCACATTCACGTGGATCTGGGTCGCTTCCATCGGGTCGAGTACGTCGTGGCTCCGAGCGTGTGCTTCCAGGGGAAGCCCTCCTTCGAGGTGCGCTTTCTGCTGACGACTCCGGCCGGCGACCCCACGCGCGACTGGGACCTGGCGCTCTCCCTGAGCCGGCCGTACCTGGGCCAGGCGCTCAATCGCGAGGCGGTCGTCAGGTTCTTTCGGCGATTCGCCGAGCACCGCCGTCGGCACGCTGATCTCGTCGGGTTCCACGCGATGGTCGGCGCCGAGCACGACGTCCGTGTCTGGCGCGAGGTCGTGGAGTGCTGCTGGCAGGCCCACGGGGTGTCCGGTGCGCAGGCACCCAACGGCGGCGACCTCGCCGGCGCGCTCGTATCGGTCGCGACGGCGAGAACGCTCGATGGCTGACCCCGAGCCAAAGATCCTCCCGGTCCTCAGGGGAGCGCTGGAGCTTCGCGACGCGTCGCTGGTGATCTACCGGCCGCGCACCCTCGTGGAGCTCAAGACCGAGCGGCTGGGCGGCGTGTCCCTCTATGTGGAGGAGGGCCATGCGTCCTGGCAGATCGGAGACTTCGAGGACCACCATTGCCACCTCGACCTGCCCGCGGTGACTCGGGTCCTGTTCTCAGCGGAGCCCGTGAGCTGCCAGGGAGGGCGACTGAACTACACCGTGTGGTTCCTGGTCGACGGCGACGGCGGCAACCCGTACCGCCCGGATGGATACTTCTCGGTCACCCTGAACCGGCCGTATGGCGCAGACGGGGCGCCACGCGTGGAGGTCATCGGGGCGGTCTTCCGACTCTACGCGGAGTTCAGCGGCGAGCCCTGGGTGACGGCGGACGAAACCTTTCTCGCGGAGCGGGACGCGAGCGCACGAACCGCAGGCTGAGGGCCGGCACCTTCGAAGGCGGCTCGCCTCGCTCGCACGCTAACCTGGCCCGAGCACTCCGGATTCGAGGAGAAGCGGGAACGGCGAGGGCTCAGAACCCGTATCGAACTCTGTGGGGCCTGTCGAGGCAACCTCTCGACGCGCGAGGCTCGAGCTGCTCGCTGATGATCACACCCTTCTTACTGAGGAGTTGCTCGAACGTGCGGAGCCGGTGCTCGTAGTAGGCCGCACCGTCGCCGCGTTCTCGAGGACCATCATGTCCTCTTCCCTGGACGCTGGGCAGCACCGGCGATCGACAGCCTCGCGTCCGGCATCAGCCAGGGTCCGGTCTTGGAATCGCGGCAGCTGGCCCGGCACCACTCGCGCGCGATCCGCGGAGTCGAGTCACTCTTCGTGGTCGTCGTGCTCGTCTTCGTGGTCGTCGTAGCGGGAGGGAGCCGCACTCAGCTCCGATGCGCGGGCCTCAAGCTGCTCCTCGATGATCACGCCCTTCTTGCTCAGGAGCTGCTCGAACGCCCGGAGCCAGTGCTCATAGTGGGCCGGGGACGAATCCAGCCCCGCCGCGCCAGGCACCGCAGCGGACTCGATCTCGTCGATCAGGATCTCCTGGAACTCCTTCCAGGAGTATTGCCCCTGCTCGAAGAGGGCGAGCGTCATCGCGAAGGCACGCGCCTCCCAGGGCGCCTGGAACACCGGCTCTCCCTGCTGGAGGGGAACCGCGACCTGGCCCGAGAACCGGGGAATCCTCGACATGACGCCGCTCCGCTCAGCGACGCGTCGCGGGCGCCGACACCTTGGCCACCCCGATCATCGAGTCCCGCGTCACCAATGCCTCGAGCTGCACTTCGGTCATGCTGTCTGTCCCGGCCGGCCGCTCCGGTAGCACGAGGTAGCGGACCTCGGCGCTCGTGTCCCAGACGCGGATTTCGACCTCGGGCGGCAGCTCGAGGCCGAACTCCCGCAATACCCCGCGCGGATCAATGACCGCGCGCGAGCGGTACGGCGCACTCTTGTACCAGACGGGCGGAAGCCCGAGGATCGGCCACGGGTAGCACGAACAGAGCGTGCAGACCACGACGTTGTGCACCGTCGCCGTGTTCTCGAGGACCATCATGTCCTCGCCCTGGACGCCGGAGAACCCGAGCTCGGCGATCGCCGCGCTGGCATCCCGGAGCAGCCGCGCCTTGTAGACGGGATCGGTCCACGCCCGCGCCACCACCTTCGCGCCGTTGCGGGGCCCGATCCGCTGCTCATACGTCTCGACGAGGAGATCGAGGGCCTTCTGATCGATCAGCCCCTTCTCAGCCAGGAGAGACTCCAGGGCCTTGACCCGGACGGCCGGGCCGGTCTCGGAAGCGGTGTGTCGTTCCGCGCTCATGCCAGGTTCTCCCTCTGGGCTGCGGGTTGCATCGACAACGCCATGGCTCGCGCCGCCGGGCCGTCAGGGCCGCTCGAGATAGTCCTCCCAAAGATCGATGTGGAGGCTCACGCTCTGATCGGCGGTGGGCCCCCACAACTCGCCCGCATCGAAGCGGACATTGTAGACGTGCTGGGGTTTGGGGCCCTTGCCGTGGGCGCTCGTGTCGGGGAAGACGAACACCCCGTGGTCGTGGCTGATCACGCCCTGCTTGCCCCGGACGTAGCGCGGGAGGCGCGTGTGCCCGATGGGGTTCATATTCCGGGCGACGACGCGATCCCCATGAGTGAACCGGGCGGGGAGCGCCTGGTCCGCGTGCTTGGTCGACGCGCCGGTTCGAACCACGGTTGGTACCATGTCGGCTTTGAGGACGGCCATCACGCCCCCCCTTTCGCGGCCGCGGCTCGCTTGTCCTCGAGCTCGGCCTCGCTGATCACGCCCTTCTCGACCAGGAGCGTCTCCAGCGAGTGGAGCCAGTGCTCGTAGTAGCTGGAGCGCAGATAGTCGGCGGGATCCATCCGCTCGATCGCGTGGCGGAACTCGTCCACGTTGAAGTGCCAGCCGCCGAACGCGGCAATGAACATCGCGAACATCCGCTTCTCCCAGTCGTGATGGAACACGGGCTCGTTGGGCTCGGGTTGGATGGGGCCGAGGCCGTGCATGCCACCGAGGTCATGGATGCCATTCATCACGCACCTCCAGTCTTCCGGGACGACGGAGGAGGACCGCCTGGTCGGGTGTTTTGCCCGGAGTCTACGCCCCCGGGGGACGGAGTGTCAACGAGAGGCGGGCGAGCTGCTGGAGCGTCGGAGGGAGCCTCGCCAGTCGTCCCGGAGTATCTGCTCCGAGAAGGGCGCGGGTCGGGAGAAGCCGACGCTCAACACGCCGGAGGCCGCTTCGAGCTGAGTGCGGCTCCCTCCCGCTACGACGACCACGAGGACGAGCACGACGACCACGATCACGAGGAGTGACTCGACTCCGCGGATCGCGCGCGCGTGGTGCCGGGCCGGCTGCCGCGATTCCAAGACCGGACCCTGGCTGATGCCACGCGCGAGGTTGTCGGTGAGGGCGCGCCGACTGCGGAAGACCGTGGCCAGCGTTCAGGCGCGAAGCAGGCGGATTCGCGCTCCGGTGGCGCGCTCGTCCAGCGTCTCCGTCATTCCCGCGAAGGCCCTGAGGGCCAGCGCATGCGGTGACGGGCCGCGGGTCGCCAGCCGGTCGGCGAGAGGACTCGCTGCGGAGGTCGGACTCAGGAACTCCAGCGTGTGGGCTCCTACCGCGTAGCGAACCCCGGCGTGGGCCTCGCCGGGCGAGGGATTGACCGTCCGCCCCGGCACGCCGAGGATGCCGCTCCATACGGCGCGCAGATGATCGAGGTCGCGAACGGCGAGGCTCAGCGTGTCGACGCCGGAGACGCCGTTGGCGTGCTGGGTGGCGGCGGGGACGCGCTCGGTCCTCGGCGTGATGTCCTCGATCAGGAACGGCACCTGGAATCTGTCGCTGCCCTCGGGAACGGCCAGGCGCCACGCGACCTCGTACCCATCGGGCCAGCGGCGGGCGCCGCGAGTCGGGTCGGCCATCTGCGCCCCCGCCCGCCGGAAGGCCGCGAGATCGGCCGCCAGGTCATTGGTGGCCAGGCAGAAGTCGATGAGGCCGCCGCCCGCCTGCGCCGGCGTCCACCATCGGTGCTCGGGGTTCGGGGTCTTGAACGCGATCAGCTCGAGGTACGCGCCGTCGGTGAACGCCACCAGGGCGTTGTGGGTCCCGCCCGGATGCTCACCGCCGGGCACCACCGTGAAGCCGAGCCGCGTGTAGCTCCGGATCGCTTCGTCGAGCTCCGGAAACATGATCACGATGTGGTCGATCCCGGTGAGACTCACGACGGCGGCGGGGCGTTCGGGCTGTCTGGCCGCCCGGAGAGCCGGGCGAGCACGTTGAAGACACCGGCCATGTCCTGGTCGCCGAGGCCGATGGCGCCCGCCGCGATGAATAGCTCGTGCGCCAGGCCCGTGGCCGCCAGGGGGACGCCCGAGGTGCGCCCCATCTCGAGAGCGAGCTGGAGGTCCTTCTGCATGAGCCGGATGTTCGCCCAGGGCTGCGCGGGCATCTCGAGCACGAAGGGTCCGCGGTACTTCAGCATGGGCGAGGCGGCCACGCTCGCCAGGATCGCCTGGACGGCCCGCTCCCGCGGAATGCCGGCCTTCTCGGCGAGGAGGACGCTCTCGCTGAACGCGATCATCTGCACCATCAGGCTCAGGTTGACCGCGATCTTCATGCTCATGGCCTGGCCGAGCTCGCCGATGTAGGTGATCGTCGGCCCGATCGCGGACAGATAGGGCCGCACGCGCTCGAGCACGGCCGGATCGCCGCCGACCATGATCGCGAGCTGGCCCGACTCCAGCGTCGATACGCTGCCCGACACCGGAGCGTCCAGCATGGCCGCGCCCCGCTCGCCGGCCAGACGCCCCAGCTCGCGGATTGCCGCCGGGCTCACGGCGCTCATGTCGATGTAGACCGAGTCGGGCCGCAGCCCGGCGATGATGCCGTCGGTCCCGAGCGCCACCGCCCGGAGCGCCGTGGTGTCGGTCACGTTGCTGAAGATGACATCGGCCGCCTCGGCGGCGGTCCGGGGGGAGGATGCGGGCTTCATCCCCTTCTCGACGAGCGGTCTCGCCTTCGCGGGGTCGCGATTATAGCCCACGACCGGATGGCCGGCGTCGAGCAGGCGCCTCACCATCCGGCCTCCCATCGTCCCGAGACCGACGAATCCGAGCGTCGTCATCGCGCGAGCACTTCAATGGCCATAGTGCGTTCCTCCGGTCAGGGTGCCCCAGATGCCTTTGGGGAGAAAGAGCACGAACGCCATGAAGATCAGCCCGATGACGAGCGGCCAGGACTCGAGGACGAGCGAGAGCTGCTGCTCGAGTACCAGGAATGTCGCGGCGCCCACGAAGGGCCCGAAGAAGGTCCCGGCGCCGCCGAGCAGCGTCATCATGACGACCTGCCCCGAGGTGGTCCAGAAGAGCGACTCGACCGGTACGACGTGCAGGCGCAACGCCTCCAGGGAGCCGGCGAGCCCGGTGAACAGCGCCGAGAACACGAAGGACAGCAGCTTGATCCGGTTGATGTCGTACCCGCAGGCCGCCGCGCGGTCGGCGTTCTCGCGGATCGCCTGCAGCACCGTGCCGAACGGGGACTCGAGGATCCGCTTGAGGCTCGCCACTGCCAGCGCGACGAAGGCGAGGGCGAAGTAATAGAAGGCGGTCGGCGAGTCGATCGAGAGCGTCAGCCCGGGCAGGGCGAGCGGGAGCGCAGGGATGCCCCGGAGCCCATCGTCGCCGCCGGTCCAGTCCGAGAGGTGAAACCCGACGAAGTACAGGAGCTGGGCAAACGCCAGCGTGAGCATCGCGAAGTAGATGCCCCGGCGGCGCAGGCAGAAGAAGCCGATGAGCGTGCCACCGACGGCGGCGAAGGCGAGCCCGCTGGCGAGCCCGAGCCAGATGGAGGTCACGCCGAGCTTGGCCAGGACGATGCCAGTGCCATAGGCGCCGAGGCCCCAGTACGCCGCGTGCCCGAACGACAAGAGGCCCGTATAGCCGTAGAGCATGTTGAAGCCGAGGGCGAAGAGCCCGTAGATCAGCACCTGCGTCGCCAGAGACTCGTACGGCGTCACGAGCGGCAGCGCGGCGAAGATCGCCAGGAATACCGGCACCGGATGGGCGCCGAGGCCGGCCCGGAGACGCCGGATCATTCGAGGAGCCCTGCTTCGCCGAAGAGGCCGCTCGGCCGCACGAGCAGGATGACAGCCATGAAGATGAACACCATGATCTCGGCGAGCTTGGGCGCGAAGTAGGCGGTCAGGCTCACCAGCTCGCCGATCAGGAGGCCCGCGACGACGGCGCCGACGAGGCTGCCCATCCCGCCGATGACGATCACCACGAACGACTCGATCACCACCGTCACGCCCATATCCGCATACACACCCCGCATCGGCGCGGCCAGGACACCGGCCAGCCCCGCCAGCGTGGTGCCGATCCCGAACACCAGGAGGCGGATGCGGCCAAAGTCGATGCCGAGCGCCCGCACCATGAGCGGATCGCGCGAGCCCGCGCGGATGATGAGGCCGAGGTTGGTCCGCTCGAGGAAGAGCCAGACCAGGAGCAACACGACCGCGGTCACGGCGATCACGAACAGGCGGTAGAGCGGGAACATCGAGAAGCCGAGGTTCACGGCCTTGGCCAACTCCGGCGGCGGGTTGAAGGACAGCCCGATCTTGCCCCAGAGGAGGCGCACGGTCTCGATGAGGACCAGCGAGAGCGCGAACGTGAGCAGCAGGGGATCGTCCAGGGTCCGGCTGTAGAGCGGCCGAACCAGGAAGCGCTCGACGAGGAGCCCGAGGGCCCCCACCATGAGCGGTGCCACGGCCAGGGCGACCCAGAAGCTCCCGGAGAGCCCGAGCAAGAAGAAGCCGAAATACGCCCCCAGCATGAAGAACGATCCGTGGGCGAAGTTGACCACGGTCATCAGGCCGAAGATCAGCGACAGGCCGATGGCGAGGAGTACGAAGATGCCGCCCAAGACGAGCCCGGTGAACAGCTGCGCCGCGAGCGCGGGCAACGTTATGTCGAACATTTCGACCGTTCCGCGTGACCTGGGCGCCCGAGCCGGATCGACTCGGAGGGGATCTTCGAGCCTCGCTCCGATTGAACCATGAGCCGGTCGGAGCAGCCCTCCGTGCTCAGGTTCGGAAGGGGGAGAAGCCCCCCTTCGCGTCCTTTACGCGAGGCCCTTCTCGGCGCAGGTGCGATCCAACTCCTCGTTGGCGGGCACCTTGCCGGCGACTTCGAGCACGCCCCACTCGCCGCTCGTCTTTCCCGGCTCGCGCCCGCGGACGATGAACAGATCCTGGAACGCCTTGTTGTCGCACGCCCGCCACCACTGCTTCCCCTTGTAGTGGTCGTACGTGGGGCTCGCCCGGAGCGCCTTCGCCACCGCGTCGGACTCGGTCGACTTCGCCAGCTCGATCCCACGCGCCAGCTCGAGGAGGCCGCTGTACCCGTACGCCGCGTAGTCACCCGGCGGCATGGTGAAGCGCTTGCGGAACGCGGCGACGAACTGCTTGGCCTTGGCGTTCTGCCCTTCGAGCTCCCAGTAGAAGTTGATCGCGCCGTACACGTCCGCGTAGACGTCGGGGCCGCCCTCCTTGGCGTAGACGAGCCAGTGGAGCGGCTGGGCGATCTTCATCTGCTGCTTCATGCCGAAGCCAATGGCTTGCTTGAGGAAGGCGATGTTGTCGGCCCCGGGCGCGGCGTTCATCAGGACCTCGGGCCTGGCAGCCTGAATCTTCGGCAGGTGCGCCGAGAACTCGGCGTTGCCGAACGGGTACGGGGTCGCGCCGAGCACCGTGCCGCCGTGCCGCTTCAGCGTCTCGGTGAGCACGGCGTTGCACTGCTTGCCCCACGCGTAGTCCGCGTAGATGATCCACCACTTCTTGCCGAGGTTCTGCGCGACCCAGGTTCCGAGGGCGCGGCAGGTGATGGTCGGATTCAGCGCCTCGTGGAAGGTGATCGGGCTCGTGTCGGGCTTCGCGCTGATCTCGTCCGACTGGCTCAACGAGATGAACAGCACCTTGGACTTCTTGGTCTGCTCGTTGATGGCCATCTGCACGTGCGCGGCGAGCCCGCCCACCACGAACTGGACCTTGTCGCTTTCGATCAGCTCCTTCGTGCGCTGGGCGCCGACCGCCGGCTTGAGCTGGTCGTCCCGGAACAGCACCTCGAGCTTCCGCCCCATGATGCCGCCCCTGGCGTTGATCTCCTCCATGCCCAGGATGCCGCCACGCTGCAGATCGTTCGCGAGCGCCGCCAGGGTCCCGGTCAACGGGATCGGAAAACCGACCCGGATCGGGTCCGCGGCCTGCGCGCGGAGGACCGCGGGGAACGCGAGCGCGCCGGTGCCGGCAGCGGCAGTCGCCAGGAATGATCGACGGTTGATCGCTCTCTCCACGGGCATCAGGCTCCCCTTCCGCCCTCGAGCCCGGTCGGGGCTCGAGGGAGCTTCTCGAAATGTGGGCGGAGGATAGCACGGGCCAGCCAGGCGGTAAACGGAACGAATCGCTCCGCCCTGGGACCCGTTGTGCCTCGCGGCGCGGGACGAGCATGCCGGCCTCAGCGGAGGGGAGCTCAGGTGGGGCGCCGAAGATCGCTCGGCTTACAGCTCGAGGCAGCGGTCGGGGCCGAGGCGGTGGAGCAGCTCGGCGTCAGCCGTGGCGAGCCGCCAGCCGCGAAGTCGGCCATGCGCAACCAGGAGGCGATCGAACGGATCTCTGGTCCACTGGAGATCCAGCGCCTGCTCGAACCACGGGACGGACGGCGGATCATCCAGCGCCCAGCGATCGTCCTCGACGAGGTCGCTGAGCGAAGCTCCCCGGCGAAGGCGGATGCGACCGGTTTCGATGAGCAGCTGGATCTCCAGCAGGCTCGCGGGCGAAAGGTACATCCGCCCGATCAGCGGCTCCAGCCGGCGCCCTCGCCGGTGGCCCAGATGAAGCCAGAGCACCGCGTTTGTGTCGAGGAGGATCACCGCGGGCGGCGTCGGGCGGTGAACTGCAACCCTCCGGCGTCCCAGGTCCAGGTCCACTGTCCCGAGGCGATGGCCGGGTCAAGGTGGGCGATGATCGACTTCGGGGGCACCGGGCGCCGCGACCGAGCCCGCTGGGATTGAAGCACGAAGCGCACGCCTCGCCGCTCGATCAGGATCGACTGCCCGCGCTCGGCGGCGTTCAGAAGCTCGGCGAAGCGCCGACGGGCCTGGGCGGTCGTATACCGTCTCATATGTACATTGTACACACGGCTCCTGCTCGGCCGCCCGATCCGGGGACGGTCGCTGCCGCCGTGGCTGGCCTCGATACTGCGAGCCTCACTCGCGCGATGGGGGTCGCGAATCTGGGGGCGGGGCGCCGCGTCAGAAGCGGTCGTCTGCACCGTAGGCTGGGAACGGCACCGCCGCCGGCGTGTCGCGACGCCCGGACGGCCTCTGGGCGCCGCCTGTCGGGTTGACCGGACGGCCAGCGGTCAGGTCGCCGGCGCTGGCGACATCGCGGGACAGGCTTCGGAACACTTGACGTCCTGTCCAGTAGTCCTGCGGTGTTCCAGGCGGCGGCTCCGAAACCGCTGGCCGTGGGACGAGCGTTTGACTTGCCTGGACGGGGCTCCTATATTGCCCGCGGCGGATCGCCATGGCCGAACCGGGCATGGGGGTCGTGATCAGCCGGCTGGGATTGCTCGATCGTCCGGTTACCCTGGAGCGGGGGATGGTCTTCGCGCGCGAGAACTACTGGCCGGTTCCCGGCGGCTGGTTCTTGCAGAACGGCAGGGCACAGCGCCCGCCGTGCTGAGTCATCAGGAGGAGATTCATGGTGCCGTTCAAGGAGCTCAACCACGTCAGTGTAGCGGTGTCGGATCTCGAGAAGGCCAGGCGCTTCTACGGCGGCGTGATCGGCCTCGAGGAGATCCCGCGCCCCGATTTCGGCTTCCCCGGAGTGTGGTATGCCCTCGGCGGCGGGCTTTCCCTCCACGTGATCGTGAAGGACGATCTGCCGGGTCGCCCGGTCGAGCAACACCGGTTCGACATCAAGGACCCGCACGTCGCGTTCTGGGTGGACGACGCAGACGCGACGTTCGAGCGGCTTTCCCGGATCGGCCGCCCCTTCTACGACTTCGTGTCGACGCCCACCGGCCTGCGCCAGCTCTTCGTCCACGACGACGACGCCAACATGCTCGAGTTCATTGGCCCCACGCGCGATGCGCGCGTCCCGCGGCTGGAGTCGCCGGCATGACCTTTCCGCTGCCGCCGCTCACCGACGCCCAGCGGACCGTCGTCGAGCGCGCGGCCGCGCTGTCGCGGGAGCGGTTTGCCGGACGGGCGGCGCGATACGACGCGGAGTCGTCGTTCCCGTACGAGAACTATGCCGATCTCCACCGGGAGCGGCTGGTCGGCCTGACCGTCCCTGCCGAGTACGGCGGGGTGGGCGCAGACCCCATCGCCTACGTGCACGCGTTGCGCGAGATCGCCATGGGCTGCCCCGCGACGGCCCTGACCTTCAACATGCACTGCACCGTGGCGAGGTTCGTCGACACCCTCGGGACGCCGCAGCAGAAGCGGCGCTACTTCCACGACGTGGTGGAGCGGGGAGCCTTGATCGCCTCCATCACGAGCGAGCCGGGGCAGAGTTACCGGGACAAGTTCGTGCTCGGCACGGTGTTTCGCCCCCAGGGGAGCGGGTATCACGTGAGTGGCCTCAAGCACTTTTGCTCGCTCGGCGATGCCGCGGACTACTACTTCGTCACCGGAGTCCTCGAGGGCGCCACCACGGCCACCGGCAACATCCTCTCGGCCATGATCCCGCGCACCCACTCGGGCGTGAAGATCGAGGGGATCTGGAACGCGGTCGGGATGCGCGGGACGATCAGCCACACGATCCGGTACGAGGCCGCGGTGGATGCCGAGGACATCGTCGGCGAGCCCGGCCAGGTGCTGGAGGTCGACCTCCAGGGCTTCGCACTGGGTTACGCCGCGGTGTATCTCGGCATCGGCGAGGCGGCCTACGAGTTCATGGTCAACTACGCCCGGACCCGGACGCAGCGGCCCTCGACCGAGCCGATGAGCCATCATCCCCTCGTCCAGCGCACCGTGGCGGAGGTCGGCACGTCCATCCGGGCCGGTCTGCTCCTGCTCCACGAGGCGGCGCGGGTGACGATGGCCGGCGACGCGGTCGCGACCGCGCTGGTGGTGAACCAGGCCAAGGCCTTTTGCGCCGAGGTCGGGCTCAGGGCCACCGAGCAGGCGCTTCGTCTGGCCGGCGGACGGGGCATCCTCAAGGATCTCCCCCTCGAGCGGTGGCACCGCGATGCCCTCGCCGGACCGGTCATGCCTCCGTCGAACGATCGGTGCCTCGAGACGGCGGGAAAACTGATCTGCGGCCTCCGAGCCTCGACCCTCGAGTTCCAGTAACGATACTCCGACGGTCCGCTGCTGGGCCGTGACCGGGTGAGACCGGGATCCCCGGGCGAGCTGGAGCATGGATTGATCGCGCAGTGGTGCTGGGATCTGATCGCGCCCTACCTGACCAGGCGACTGCAGAACCGGGGCACCGAGCGGCCCACCCGTAAGCAGCTCCTGCACGAGCTGGGAGATGTGTGGCCGGAGTTCACCGCCACCATCGGTGTCCAGGAGCCCTGGCAGGGGACGATCCGGTTCAAGTGGCTCGTGAGGCTCCCCTCCAGCGCGATGAGCGAACTACTCGACGATCCGACTGGCTGGATCGCCCAGCACTACGGCGGCGGGAAGTTCAAGCTGAACCTGCACCACGGCATGAACTTCGTCAGCACCAAGAACTTCCGCCCCGAGGCGCCGCCCCGCTGGCAGGATGCTCCGGAGCTTCCTGAGGTATAGCCTGGAGGCCGAGCGATCGGGGTGGTCCCACCACCGGCCGGCTGCGGAGGACTGGATCGCATGGACCGTCGAGGGGAGGCGGAGTGGATGCCGAGCGACGAGACGCGCCGCACGCTGAAGGTGTTCGGAGTAGCAGTAACGAACCTCGAGGACGCGGAGACGGTGGAGGAGCGCTCCCGATGCGAGGTGGAGCTGGAAGCGCGCCTCCGGGAACTCGAAGCCTTGATCGACCGGCTCCGGGCTCGCCGGCCGTGACGCTCGCCGACGCGACCGGCCATCCCTGGGTCGGTCCGCGCGATCCTCGCCGGATCGTCTCGCTGATCCCCAGCGTCACCGAGACCCTCTTCGTGCTGGGGCTCGTCGACGCGATCGTCGGCGTCACCGCCTACTGCGTCGAGCCGCGGGAGGGCGTGGCGCGGAAGACGAAGGTCGGCGGCGAGAAGAACCCGAAGCTCGAGCTGATCCGGGAGCTGGCTCCAGACCTCGTTGTGGCCAACATCGAGGAGAATCTGAAGGAGCACGTGGAAACCCTCAGAAACTGGGGGATTCCTGTATGGGTGACGTACCCTCGGACGGTCGTCGACGGGATCCAGATGATCCGCGACCTGGGCGAGGTGACCGGCACATCGGCGGCCGCGGCCGCGCTGGTGGTGGAGCTCGAGGACCAGCTTGCAGATACTCGCCGCCGGGTGAGCGTTCGCCCGCCGGTTCCGGTCTTCTATCCGATCTGGCGCGCGCCGTACATGACGGTGAATCGTGACACGTACGTCCACGACATGCTGGCGGCGTGCGGGGCGCGGAACGTCTTCGCGGACCGGTCCGAGCGCTATCCGCAGGTCTCGCTGGAGGAGGTCGCGGCAGCACAGCCCGCCGTCATCGTGTTGCCTGACGAGCCGTTTCGCTTCCGGAAGATTCACGTGCAGGACTTCGCCCCGTACGAGACCATTCCCGCCGTCCGGGCGCAGCGAATCTACTTGATGGACGGCAAGCCGTTCTGCTGGCACGGGCCGCGCATCGGTGAAGCGCTCCGGACGCTGCCCGGCCTGTTCGACATCTCGCCCACATAATTCACGACTCCGGCCTTGGCGGCGCCGGCCCGCCGGGTCCTGACGCCGGATCCCTCCCGATGGTGCTCGCGTCCGCCTGGCCTTTGCCCCTCGCTGATCCGCGTACGGGAGCGGTGCTTCGTGTGTATGCTTGGCCCCCTGGAGGTGGTGCGGCCAGTGGCAAGATCGAGCGCCGACCGGGCGATCATCGTGGGAGCGGGCGTCGGTGGCCTCACCGCCGCGATCGCGCTTCTGCGGGCCGGATGGACCGTGCTCGTCCTGGAGCGAGCGCCTCGGCTCCTCGAGATCGGTGCGGGCCTCGCTCTCGGGGTCAACGCCATGGTCGCGCTCGCTCGGATCGGGCTCGGGAGTGCCGTCCGCGCAGCCGGCTCGCCGATCGAGCGCGCCGAGATCCGGACGCCGCGCGGCGGTGTGCTGGCCGAGGTTCGCCTCGACGACCTGGCGCGGCTCCGGGGAACGCCCGCGGTGTGCATCCACCGCGCGGACTTGCAGGGCGTGCTCCTGCGGGCCATCCGAGCGGGCGTGGTGAGGCTCGGAGCCGAGTGCGTGGGCGTCAGCGCGGACACTGAGGGCGCGGTCGTCCGGTGCGCCGACGGCCAGCAGCATCGAGGAGCCGTCGTGATCGGCGCCGACGGAATCCAGTCGACGGTCCGGCGCGCGCTCGGCGACACCGCCAAGATCCGTTACGCCGGCTACACCTGCTGGCGTGCCGTGGTCACGCTCGAAGGTCCGTTGGTTCCAGCCGGGTGCGCGATCGAGACCTGGGGCCGCGGCACCCGCTTCGGCCTGGCCCCGCTGGGGCGCGGCCGCGTCTACTGGTACGCCACCACCAACGCGCTGGAGGGGACCGACGTGGGCCCTGGTATCCAGAAGTTTCGCATCCGCGACCTCTACGGCGAGTGGCACGAGCCGATTCCCGCCTTGATCGAGGCGACCGACGAGATGGCCATCCTCCGGCACGACATCGTCGACCGGCCGCCCGCGTCGCGGTGGAGCCGTGGCCGCGTCACGCTCCTCGGCGACGCGGCCCACGCCATGACGCCGAACCTCGGTCAGGGAGCCTGTCAGGCCATCGAGGACGCGGTCGTCCTGGCCAACTGTCTCCAGCGAACCCGGGAGGTCACGGCCGGCCTCAAGGCCTACGAGGCCGCTCGCGCCAAGCGAACCGGAGCGATTGCGAGCGCCTCCTGGCGGCTCGGCCGCATCGGCCAGATGGACGGCCGCCTGGCGTGTGCGCTCCGCAATTTGCTGGTCCGCGTGACGCCCACTCGAGTGGCTCGACGGCGCGTCGAGTGGATCCAGGCCTACGAGGTCTGATCCGCATCGTCACGCCGACCCGCTGCTTGACGCGGTGTCGGCCACGAGGGAATACGACCCGAAGAACACGAGCTCGAGTCCGCAGGGAGAGACATCATGAAGATCGGGATCATCGGGACCGGTAACGTCGGGAGCGCGGTTGGCAAGCGGTGGGCGGCGGCAGGCGACTCCACTCCAGGAGGACCCCAAATTCCTGTGTGATCCGGAGGCTTGACGGCGGCGCGCGCGAGGGATAGAGTCGCGCCGGACAGCGCCGGTCCGAGTACCGTCAACCCAAGCAGTTCCAGCACGCCAGGGAGACGCCCATGCATGCCATCGCTTGCCGACGGTCCATCCTCAGTCTGTGCATCCTCCTCGTGGCAGTGGCGGCGCTCGGCCCGAGCCTCGCGGCCGCGCAAGACGGCGGGGACTGCCTCGCCCCGCCGCCCAAGGAGCAGGACCTCACGCTCGTCGCCGCCTACGCAGCGAGCCCGCCGGCGGTGGACGAGGTGGCGTTCACCATGGAGACCGAGAACCTGATGGCCCTCGCCTATGGAGGTGACCTGATCCAGTACAAGCCCATCTGGTACCCGGACCTGAAGGTCTGTGGGGCCGGCGTCAACCTGCCCGGGGACCAGGCGGTCATGGGGCGCTGGGCCGAGAGCTGGAGCTCGTCCGCCGATGGCACCACGTGGACGTTCAAGCTGAAGAAGGGCATCAAGAGCTACGCGGGCAACGAAATGACCTGCGAAGACATCCGCTGGTCGTGGGGGCGGGGGTTCGAGATGAAGGGCGTGAAGTTCTTCTTCGCGCAGGTCATGGGGCTGGCCAGCCCCGAAGACGCGACGTGCCCGGACAAGTACACCGTCCAGTACAAGATCAAGGCCGCCAACCCGCTCTTCCTCAAACTCCAGGCGATGAACTATTACGGCGGGCCCTTCGACATGACCGAGGCGAAGAAGCACGCCACCGCCGCCGACCCCTGGGCCAAAGAGTGGCTGAAGAACAACACCGCAGGCTTCGGCCCCTACCACTTGCTCCGGCACGTCCCCGGCCAGGAGCTCGAGCTCGTCCGCAACCCGAACTACCAGCCGCGGCCCGCGGTCGGCCGCATCCTCATCAAGATCATCCCGGACTCGGCTACCCGGCTGGCCCTCCTCAAGCGGGGCCAGGTCGACTACGCCATGCGACTGCGGGAGCGCGAGTACCAGGAAGTCGCCAAGGACCCGAACCTCCAGGTCGTGCGCCACACCGCGAACTTCATCCCGTACTTCGGTCCCGTCCAGACGAACCCCATCATGGCCGACCCCAAGGTCCGCCAGGCGCTCGCGTACGCCATGCCCTACGAGGAGATCCAGCAGAAGGTGTACTTCGGGCAGGGCCGCCTGATCCGAAGCATCACGCCGGATATCTACCCGAACTCCACGCCGAAGTTCTGGCCCTACAAGACGGACCCGAACCGGGCGAAGGCCCTCCTCAAGGAAGCGGGGTATCCCGACGGCTTCGAGATGAACATCGCCTACGACAAGGCCATCTCCGAGATGGAGGAGACCTGCATCCTGATCAAGAGCGCGCTGGAGAAGATCGGCCTGAAGGTCCGGCTCGAGGGGCTGCCCTCCGCGGTGTACTCGGAGTCGAAATTCACGCGCAAGCAGATGGCCCACTGCGACAACTTCCAGTGGCCGTGGATCGCCGACACTGGCTACACGGCGTGGGTCTACCTGACGCACCCGAAGACCAACGTTATGGACGCGGTGGGCAACGATGACGCGGAGCTGAACGAGCTCACGGAGAAGATGTTCCGCACGCCCTACGGGCCCGAGCGCCTCAAGATGGACCTGCGGATCCAGGAGATCGCCGGGGAGCGGGCGCCGTGGATCTTCCTGGTGAATCCCGGCTGGCGCGAGGCGTTCAAGAAAGAGTGGGCGGGCTTCCACTGGTATCCGGACAACAACGTCCACTTCGACTGGGTCTACAAGAAGTGATCACTGCCGGGCGGCTGGGCCGCCGGTCGGGGCCGGCAGCCCAGCGGCCCCGCCGCGTCGGCTGCCGACGGAGTCACCATTGCCAGCGAGGATGACCCACGTTGAACGGATGATGGAGTCTCGCGGATGCAGGAGCAAAGTCCCGGGTGACGGAGGGACATGCTCGGCGCCGCGCGCAGTTCGGCGGAGGTACGGGCGTGGCGAAGCCCGGGTGCCCGTGCCTGATATCAGCCCGGGTGCCCGCACCCGATGGCGCGGGCGTGGCATCAGCCCGGGTGCCCGCGCCTGATGAGATTCTGGAAGTACGCTGCCCGCCGGCTGGCCTTCCTCCCCGTGCAGCTCTTCATCGTGTCCGTTATCGTGTTCTTCCTGGTACGGCTCCTCCCCGGCGATCCCTCGTATCTTCTGGCCGGGCCCTTCGCTACCGTCGAGCGCGTGGGCGAAGTCCGGAAGGGCCTCGGGCTCGACCAGCCGCTCTACGTCCAGTACGCGCACTACGTGAAGAACATCGCCCGGGGCGAGCTGGGGACGTCGTGGGTCACCTCGCGCCCCGTGCTCGCCGACATCGCCCAACGTCTTCCCGCCACGATGGAGCTGGTGCTCCTGGCCGTCTTCTGCTCCGTGGTCCTCGGCATCCCACTCGGCGTGCTCACCGCCGTGCGCAAGCGTGGCGTCGCGGACCGGATCGTCTTCGGGTACGGTCTCCTCGCCGGCGCGCTCCCGGACTTCTGGTTCGCGCTGATCGTCATCTTCGTCTTCTTCTACAAGCTCGGCTGGTTCCCCGGGCCCGTCGGCCAGCTCGATATCACCGTCAGCACGCCCCCGCACGTCACCGGGATGTACGCGGTCGACGCCTTGCTCGCCGGGGACTGGGCCGCCTTCGGGTCCGCCGTGATGCACCTCGTCCTGCCCGTGGCCACCCTCACCGCGATCTACATGCCGCTGGTGATGAAGAACACGCGCTCGACCATGGAGGAGATGCTCGGCTCCGATTTCATCACCTACGCGCGCGCGGCCGGGCTGTCCCGCCTGGTCCAGCTCCGGTACGCCCTCCGCAACGCACTCCCCTCGGTGGTCACGATCATCGGCATCCTGTTCTGGTTCCTGCTCGGAGGCGCGGTGCTGGTGGAGACCGTGTTCGCGTGGGGCGGACTCGGGCAGTACGCCGTCCAGTCCGTGGTGAACTCGGACTACGCGCCGCTCCAGGCCTTCGTGCTGCTCACCGCCGTCTTCACGAGCGTGGTGTTCCTGCTGGTGGACCTCGCCTACTTCGTGCTCGACCCGCGGATCCGGGCCTAGACCAGCCGGATGAAAAACTCGCAGGCTGCTCAAAAGGGTCCAGCTGCGAGACGGCGCCCGAGGACCGCGCGCGAGGGGTACTCCCTGAACGTTGAGCGGGCGGCCGAGGGCGCCAACGAAGCAGATGGACCTTTTTCAGCAGCCCGCTAGGGCATCGCCGGTGACGAGCGCTGCCGCCACGGACCTGGTCGACGAAGAGCAGGGCGGTGTGGTGCGCGCCGTCGCCCGGGAGGCGAATCAGCTGTGGCGCTTCGCGCGAACGCAGCCGGGGTTCCTGTTTGGGCTAGCGGTGATCGGCATCACGGTGGTCCTGGCCCTCGTGGGGCCCTGGATCGCGCCGTATGGGCCCGAGGAGGCGCTTCCTGGGCGCGCGGTGCTTCCCCCGGGGGCCGACCATTGGATGGGCACCGACATCTCCGGGATGGACATCTTCTCCCGGGTCATCTCCGCGCCCCGCATCGACCTGACGATCGCGCTCATCTCGACGGTCATCGCCTTCACCGCGGGCGTGATGCTGGGGGTGGTCTCGGGCTTCTTCGCGGGCGCCGGGGGCGCGTGGGCAGTGGTGAGCCAGGCCGTCATGCGTGGTGCGGACATCGTCCAGGCCTTCCCGCTCTTCATCTTCGCTCTGGCTCTGGTCGGGTTCCGGGGCCCGAGCATGCAGAACGTCATTGTGGCGCTGGCGTTCCTCAACATCCCCTTCTTCCTGCGCGTCACCCGGGGCGCCGTGCTCCACGTGCGCGAGCGGCCCTTCGTGGAGGCCGCCCGCTGCGCCGGCGGCTCCGGGCTCCGGATCGCCTTCGTGCACGTGATGCCGAACGCCCTCACGCCCGCGCTCGCGAACCTCTCGCCCACCATCGGCTTCTCCATCCTGCTCACGTCCGCGCTGAGTTTCGTGGGAGCGGGGGTGCCCATTCCCACGCCGGAATGGGGCTCGATGATCGCCATCGGGGCGCCGAACATGATGACGGGCCAGTGGTGGACGGCGCTCTTCCCCGGTCTCGCGCTGGGCCTCACCATCCTCGGCTACGCCCTGGTTGGGGACGGCCTCAGCTACTATCTCGATCCCACCCACCGGACATAGGCGTGGACTGCCTGCTCGAGATCACGGACCTGCACGTCGAGTATCGCCGCGATGCGGGCCACGTCCGCGTGCTGGACGGTGTCGACCTCTCCGTGTCCCCGGGCGAGTCGCTGGGCGTCGTGGGCGAGTCCGGGGTGGGGAAGACGGTGCTGGTGCGGGCGGTCCTCGGCCTGCTGGAGCCGCCGTGGCGCATCTCGCGAGGGCGGATCCGGTACGACGGCGAGGACCTGCTCGGCCGGCCCGAGCGCGAGCTTCGCGCGATCCGCGGGCGGGGGATCGCGCTCACCACCCACGAGCCGCGGAAGCACCTCAACCCGGTGCTGCCCATCGGCGCGCAGGTCGTCGAGGTGGTCCGCGCCCACGGCGACACCGGCAGGACCGAGGCTCGCCAGCGGGCGCTGGCGTTGCTCCGCATGGTCGGCTTCCCCGACCCCGAGGCCCGCCTGAGCGCCTATCCGCACGAGCTGAGCGGCGGGATGTGTCAGCGCGTGATCATCGCCATGGCGCTCGCCCACTCGCCCAAGCTTCTGATGGCGGACGAGCCGACGGCGGGCCTCGACGTGACGATCTCGCTCCAGGTCCTCGATCTCATGCAGGGCCTGGTCCGCGGCTCGGGCTCGTCGCTCCTCCTCGTCTCCCGCGACCTCGGCGTCGTCGCGCACTATTGCCAGCGGGTCGCCGTCATGTACCAGGGCCGAATCGTCGAAAGCGCCGACGTGATCCCATTCTTCGCGCAGGCGACGCACCCGTACAGCCGCCGGCTGCTGCGCGCGGCCGCCGCTGCTCGGGACGACCGCCGGGGCTCGGCGGGGCCGGCGAGCCGGCGGGGCGATGCGCCGGCGGTGGGCTGCGCCTATGCGCCGCGCTGCCCGGTCAGGGTGGCCCGCTGCTCAACGGAGATCCCGCCGCTCGCGCCCGTGACCCCTGGGCACCTCTCGCGCTGCTTCCTGAACGCCGACATTGCCGCCGGCCGGGTGACCGTCTGATGGCCGCGCCCGTCCTCGAGGTCGACGGCCTCGTGAAGCACTTCCCCCAAGGCCGGGCGCGGACCGTGAAAGCTGTGAACGGGGTCTCGTTCCATATCGACCGGGGCGAGGCCCTGGCCCTCGTAGGCGAGAGCGGCTCGGGGAAGACGACCGTCGGGCGCTGCATCCTCCGCCTCATCGAGCCCACGAGCGGCCGCGTGTCCTTCCTGGGCGAGACGATCACCGGCATGCCACCGGAGCAGTTCCGCCACCGGCGGCCACGGATCCAGCTCGTCTTCCAGGAGCCCTATGACTCCCTGAACCCGCGGATGCGGATCGGCCGGATCATCGACGAGCCGCTCATGCTCGCCCGCCGAATCCTCCCGCTGGCGCGGCCCGCTCGGGTGCTCGAGCTCCTGGACATGGTGGGGCTCGGCGCGTCAGTGCTGAACCTCTACCCCCACCAGCTCAGCGGGGGCGAGCAGCAGCGCGTCGGCATCGCGCGGGCCATTGCCACGGAGCCCGACCTCGTCGTCCTCGACGAGCCGACGTCGGCGCTGGACGTCTCGGTGCGCGCGGAGATCCTCGACCTCCTCACGGATCTCCAGGAGCGCCTGGGCTTCGCGTACCTCTTCATCTCTCACGACCTGACCGCGGTGCGGCGCGTGTGCCAGCGCGTGGCTATCATGTACCTCGGCAAGATCGTCGAGACGGGGCCGACAGACGAGATCTTCGCCAGCCCCATCCATCCCTACAGCCGGGCGCTCCTGTCCTCCGTGCTCTACCCCGACCCCGCGCAGCAGCGCTCCCGCTTCCTCCTCGTCGGCGAGATCCCGAGTCCCATCGATCTGCCCGCCGGCTGTCACCTGCACCCGCGCTGCCCGTGGGCCGCCGACGAGTGCATTCGGGCCTACCCGCCGCTCGAAGCGCGGCAGCCGGGCCGCCTGGCCGCGTGCTTCCGCGCGGGCCACGAGGGCGAGACTGTCGAGCCGCGGGCCTATGCCCGCCCCGGAACCCCAGGCTGAGCAGTTGCCAAGGGATTCATAGCGCAAGGAGACGCAGGATGATCGATTCATCTCCGATCACGCCCGAGATCGCGGCGATGCTCGCCCGCTGGTCGGGCCTTGGCGAGTCGGCGCCGGCCGCGGAACTGGCCGCCGTCTTCGAGGTGTTCCGGCAGCGCGTCGAGCGGCTGTACGCGGTCGACGTCGAGCGGTTCGAGTTCGACTTCCTCCAGCCGGACGGCCGTGCGCGCTGAGGAGCTGACGGGGCTGACGGTCACGCGCGCGGCGCGGCTCCTGCGCGCGCGCAAGATCTCGGCAGTGGAGCTGACGCGGGCGGCGCTCGAGCGGATCCAGGCGCTTGACGGGACGCTCAAGGCCTTCATCACCGTCACCGCCGACCTGGCGCTGGCCCAGGCGCGGCGAGCGGACCGCGAGATCGCGAAGGGCGCGTACCGGGGCCCGCTCCACGGGATCCCGCTGAGCCTCAAAGACATCTACAGCACCAAGGGCATCCGCACCACCGCGGGCTCGCGCATCCTTGCCGATTTCGTTCCGGACACGGACGCCACCGCCACCGCGCGTTTGGCCGCAGCCGGCGCGGTCCTGCTGGGGAAGACCAACCTGCACGAGTTCGCGGCAGGGGTGACGACCGACAACCCGCACTTTGGGACGTGCCAGAACCCGTGGAAGCTCGGGTACATCCCGGGCGGCTCCTCCGGAGGCTCGGCCGCAGCCATCGCGGCTGGCCTCGGGCTGGCCTCACTCGGCAGCGACACCGGGGGCTCCATCCGGATTCCCGCTTCCTTCTGCGGCATCGTCGGTCACAAGCCGACCTACGGGCTGGTGCCGCGGACCGGCATTCTTCCGGAAAGCTGGTCGCTCGACCACGGCGGCCCGATGACCCGCACCGCCGCGGACGCCGCCGCCGTGCTCGAAGCCATCGCCGGGCCCGATGGCCGGGACCCCTCGGCCGTGTCGGCCCGGCTGCCAAGCGCCCGGCGCGTGTTGGGCAAGGCGCTCGACGGCCTCCGCGTCGGCGTCCCCGTGAACTACTATTTCGATGTGGTCGACAGCGAGGTCGAAGGGCTCGTCCGGGCCGCCATTGGACAGATCCGGAAGCTTGGCGCGTCAGTGGTCCCGGTGAAGATCCCCGGGGTCGAGGCCGCGCTCGACTCCTGCTTCGTGGTCGCGTGGGCGGAAGCCGCGCACTATCACCGGCAATGGCTCCTCACGCGGCCTCAGGACTATGGCGTCGACGTCGGCAACCTCCTGAAGGGCGCGCTCCTCTACCTGGCCACGGACTACCTGCAGGCGCAGCGGGTGCGCGCGCGCATTCGCCGGTCGCTGCAGGAGGTCTTCCGAGGCGTCGACGTCATCGTCTCGCCGACGACCCCGCTCACGGCCACGCCCATCGGCCGTCTGGAGGTCCCCCTGAACACGCGCACCGTCTCGGTGCTCGACGTGGGGGCGCGCCTCACCTGCATCGCCAACCTGACGGGCGAGCCCGCCTGCAGCGTGCCCTGTGGCTTCACCCGGGCCGGGCTCCCCGCGGGTCTGATGATCCACGGCCCCGCCCTCGCCGACATGACAGTGTTACGTGTCTCGCACGCGTACGAGGAGGCCAGCGGATGGACCGCCCGCACCCCGCAGCTCGACCCGCAGTGACCCGGTACCGCGTCGGCGTCGACATCGGCGGCACCTTCACGGACATCGTGGCCCTTGATCCTGAGGGCCGGGTCCACACGAAGAAAGTGTCGTCGACCGTCGACAACTACGCCCACGCAATCGTCGCAGGCCTCGGCGAGCTGTTCCGGGAGACCGGGCTCGGCGGGGGCGACATGGGCGAGGTGATGCACGGCACGACCGTCGCGTCCAACGCCGTCCTCGAGCTCCGGGGCGCGCGCACCGGGCTCATCACGACCCGGGGCTTCCGCGACGTGCTCGAGATTCGCCGCCTCCGGATGCCGCGTCTGTACGACCTCGGCTGGGAGAAGCCGGTGCCGTTGGTCGAGCGCTACCTGCGGGCGGAGGTGGACGAGCGGGTGAATGCCCGGGGCGAAGTCGTCCGGGCCCTCGATCCGGCCGAGGTCGAGCGCGTCCTCGACCGGCTTCTCGGCGAGGGGATCGAGGCCCTCGCCGTCTGCCTGATCAACTCGTACGCGAACCCGGCGCACGAGGAACTGGTGCAGGCGGTGGTCCGCCGCCGGGCGCCCGACCTGCCGCTCTGCATCAGCGCGGAGGTCCTGCCCGAGGTCAAGGAGTACGAGCGCACCTCGACCACGGTCATCAACACCTACGTGATGCCGATCGTCCAGCGGTACCTGTCTACGTTGCGGGAGGGCCTCGTCGAGATCGGGATCGCGGCGCCGCTGCTCATCATGCAGTCCAACGGCGGGCTCACCACGGCCGCCGCGGCCGAGCGGATGCCCATGCACGTCATCGAGTCGGGGCCGGCCGCCGGCGTGGTCGGCGCGCGTGCCGTCGCGCGGCGCAGCGGGCTGGCGAAAGTCATCACCTTCGACATGGGCGGCACCACCGCCAAAGCATCCATCGTGGAGGACGGGGAGCTGAACCGGGCCTCCGAGTACCAGGTGGGCGGCGGCATCATGGTGGGGTCGCGCCTGCTGACCGGCGCCGGCTACCTGCTGCGAGTGCCCGCCATCGACCTCGCCGAGGTCGGCGCCGGCGGCGGGTCGATTGTGTGGATCGACGCCGGCGGCGCCCTCCAGGCTGGCCCGCGGAGCGCAGGCGCTGCCCCGGGCCCCGTGTCCTATGACCTCGGCGGCACCGAGCCCACGATCACCGACGCCAACGTCATCCTCGGCTACCTCAACCCAGCGCACCTCGTCGGGGGCGCCCTGAAGCTGAACGCCGCCCGTGCCCATGCGGTCTTCGAGGAGCGCGTGGCGCGTCCCCTCGGGTTCGACCTGGCGCAGGCCGCCTACGGCGCGCACCTCATCGCCGCGTCGAACATGATCCGCGCCATCAAGGCGGTCTCGAGTGAGCGCGGGCGCGACCCGCGCGAGTACGCGCTCTTCGCTTTCGGCGGCAACGGGCCGCTGTTCGCAGCGGGCATGGCCCGGGCGCTCGAGATGCGGACGATCGTGGTCCCGCCCGCCCCCGGTCTCTTCTCTTCGTTTGGGCTGCTCTACTCCGACGTCGAGCACCACTACGTCCGGACCTTCCGGCGCAACCTCCGCGGCCTCGATCCCACCGAGTTCGGCCAGGTCGTCGACCGGATGCGGGCCGACGGGCTGGCCCAGCTGGCCGCCGACGGTTTCACGGGCGAGGCAGCGCGGCTCGAGGCCTCCGCCGATCTCCGCTACCACGGGCAATCGTACGAGCTGACGGTTCCCGTCCCTGCGGGGCGGATCGATCGCGCGGTCCTCGTCGCGCTGGAGGATGCCTTCGGGCGAGAGCACGAGCGGACCTACGGCCATCGCGCCGAAGCCGGCGAGCCCGTGGAGATGATCAACCTGCGCCTCGCGGCCCGAGGGATTCCCTCCACGTCACGCGTTCCCGAGCGCGTCGACGTCGCCGGGCCGGCGCGTTCCGCACGTGAGGCGGAGCCAGGAGGCGATGGTCCGCCTCCTGGACCTCACTCCACCGCGGCCGCTGGATCTCGCTTCATCCGCCGCGTCTACTTCGGGCCGGAGGACGGGTGGCTCGACACCCCAATCCTCGCGCGGGGCGATCTCGCCGTCCCGCGGGAGGGGCCGTGCATCGTCGAGGAGTACGACGCCACCTGCGTCGTACCGCCGCGGGCCGAGGCCGCGCTCGACGCCCACGGCAACATCGTCATCGACGTCGCGGGGTAGCCTGTGCGGCCTCCCCATCGATGAGGCTGTGACCGGTCCGAGCCCGGCCGGAGCCATCGGCGGCGCTTCCCCCACTCGATGGACGCGGTTCCTGCGGCAGACTTGACCGGACCGTGAGCCGTGCCGCAGGCGGGATGGGCTCCCCCGCGCGAGGCCGTCCTGACACGGGGACCGTCCGCGCGCCGTGGTCGGGCCCGGCAGCGAGGCGCGCGCAGGGGAGTCGCGCCAGTGCCGGTCTTGGTCCTTGACGAGCGCGCGACGTTCATGTTGAGGTGTCTGCGCTGCTGATGCGGCGGACGCGTGCGCTCGGATCGAGCGTGCTGCTCGTGAGAGGATCGAGACCATGACCACGACTACGACTACGACTACCGTCACCCACGGCCCCATCGCTGTCGAGCTGTTCAAGAACTCGCTGTTCTCCATCGCCGACGAGATGGCCCTGACCATCTTCCGGACGGCGTACTCCGGTGTCCTGAAGGACGTCATGGACTACTCGACCGCCTTCTGCGACGGCGAGGGGTGCACGGTCGCCCAAGGCCTGACCTTGCCCGCTCACCTCTGCTCGTTCCCGGATGCGCTGGCAGCGACGATCCGGCGCTTCAGCGACCGGATGGAACCGGGGGACGTCTACTGCCTCAACGACCCGTTCGAGGGCGGGATGCACCTGCCCGACGTGTTCATCCTGAAGCCGATCTTCCACCGGGGCGAGCGGCTGGCCTTCGCCGCCACCGTGTGCCACCAGACGGACATGGGCGGGCGGGTGGCGGGCTCCAACGCGTCCGACTCGACGGAGACCTACCAGGAGGGCTTGCGCATCCCGCCCATCAAGATGTATGAGGCCGGGGTGCCGAACGAGACATTCTTCCGGCTGCTCGAGAAGAACGTCCGTGTGCCCGGCCGGGTCATGGGGGACATGCGCTCGCAGCTCGCGGCGTGCCACATCGCGGAGGAGGCGTTCCTGCGCTTGGTTGACCGCCACGGGCCCGACACGGTCAAGGGCTACATGCAGGAGCTGATCGATCACACGGAGCGGATGACCCGCGCGGCGATCAGCCGGCTGCCAGACGGGCAGTGGAGCTTCGAGGACTGGATCGACGACGACGGCGTCGACGTGGGCAAGCCGATCCGGCTCACGGTGACCCTCGACAAGCGGGGGGACTCGCTCGTCGCCGACTGGACCGGCTCCGCGCCGCAGGTCAAGGGCGCGATCAACTGCACGCTGTCGTTCACGCGGGCGGCGACGTACACCTGCATCAAGTCCGTCCTCCCGCTGGAGATCCCCAACAACGAGGGCTTCTACCGGGCGATCCAGGTGATCGCCCCGCCGGGCACCATCGCCAACGGCGTGCTCCCGGCAGCGACGGCCGCCCGCGGCCTCACGGGCTTCCGCATGGTTGACTGCTGCTTCGGGGCGCTGGCGAAGATGCTGCCGGACCGGGTGTTCGCGGCGTCGGAAGGCGGCAACACGGGGATCTCGATCGGCGGCTACTACGCCGACCGCACGCCGTTCATCTACGTGGACTTCCTGTGCTCGGCGTGGGGCGGGCGCCCGTGGGCCGACGGCCTCGACGGCAACGCGAACCTGATGGCCAACGTCTCCTCGCAGCCGGCGGAGGTGTGCGAGCTGGAGCAGCCACTGGAGATCCTGTCGTTCGAGTTCATCCAGGATGCGGGCGGCCCCGGCAAGTTCCGCGGGGGCATGAGTGTGCGGCGCGAGTACCGGTTCCTGGAGGAGGAAGGCGTACTGCAGGTCCGGGCCGACCGGCAGACCTTTCGGCCCTACGGGCTCTACGGGGGCTCCCCCGGTCGTCCTTGCCTGAACATGCTGAACCCGGACACGGAGCAGCGCGTCCTGCCCTCCAAGGTGACGATGACCATCAAGCGGGGCGACGTGTTCCGCCACGACCAGCCCGGCCCCGGCGGCTGGGGCGACCCCCTGGAGCGCGATCCCGCCCGGGTGCTCCGTGACGTGCGCAACGAGCTAGTGAGCGTAGAGTCCGCGCGCGACGACTATGGCGTGGTCATCGACACGGCGGCGTGGAAGGTCGACGCAGAAGCCACCGAACGCCTGCGGGAGTCGCTGCGCGCCGCCCGCGGCTGGACGGAGTTGCCAGCAGTCTGCCGCTGAATGGGGTGTCGGGTTATCCGGTCGATGAAACAAGGCCAATCCTGATGAAGTACACGGCCAGTGGTTGGGGCACATCTTGATGCCGACCCTGGTTACAAGGCAGCGAATCCAAATCGCCGGGCCCGTGCGCGCATGGGCGCGTGGTCGCCGAGTACCGGCAGCTCCTCCACTCGCCGGAGAATCAGCTCGATGAGTGGTCGCCGCTCGGCCTTCGGATCGGTCCACAACACCGCGGCCGCTCGCTCCTGACCGTCGAGGCTCACGTCGTTCGCTGCTCCATGAGCCGGTCGAGGACCGTGGCGGGCACGGATGCTCCGGGTCCCGTCATCGCGTCACCTCGGCGTGACCGTCCGACTCGATGGCCGCGGCGAAGATGGTCAATTTCAGCTCCGATTCGTCGGGAAGCTCGTAGATCGGGCGCGTGCCCGACAGGCCCCGTAGGATACGTCTAGCTGCTCTCTCGGCGCATTCCCGTCGATATGAGCATGTCGTGGTAGATTTGTGAGCATGAGAAGGAGAGCGGCAGTCATCTCCGAGACGCGCCTGCAGCTCCTAGTCCCGCGTCGACTCAAGATGTCGCTGCAACAGGTCTCTCGTGCGCAAGGCGTGAGCGTCGGCGAGTACGTTCGCCGGTTGATCGACGCGGATCTCGGACGCTCCGGCGCCCAGCTCCGGGTGACCAACTTCCCCTTCGGGCAGAATCCGATCCGTACGGGACGGCGGCACGGCTCGACCGATCACGACCGGGAGCGGTGAGCCTGCCACGCCTGTTCGTCGACACGAGTGCCTTTATCGCGCTCGAGGAGGCCGACGACGTGAATCATGCGAAGGCGGTTCGGTTCGCCGCGGTGATCGCGTCTGGACAGTACCGAGAGATCGTCACCAGCTCCTATGTGTTCGCGGAGCTGATGGCGTGGTTCTCTCGGTATCCGGAGAAGAAGATCGAGCTCGGCGACAAGCTTCGGAGCGGCGCGGTGCGACTCGAGTGGGTTGACCGCGCCCTCGAGGAGTCTGCGTGGAGACTGCTTCGTCGGCACGCGCATCTCCCCTTCTCCCTCACCGATTGCACCTCCTTCGTGCTCATGGAGCGGACCCGCATTCGCGACGTGTTCACGTTCGATGCCGACTTCGCCAGGCTGGGCCGGTTTCAGCTGGTGCCCGGAGCCACTGCGGACCGGTAGAAGGTAACCGTGAGCGCCGTCGCCTGGCGACCTGCAGGTTCGCAAGCGCGCCCGGTGAGTAGAGCTCGAGGCGTTCGCGAGCATGCGACGACCAATCTTGGAGCCGTCCCTCGAAGAGTCGCGATACGAGAGGGCATTGACCGGGACCTCGAACGTGGCCGCCAAGTTGTACTTGGAGGACCCGGCGGCCGACTGGTGAACGCGGTCCCGAGCAGCGGGGCGGCGGTATAGTAGCGGCGTGGACCGCCTCAGACCCTGCGTCGTCATCCATTACCACGAAATCAGCCTCAAACGTGGGAACCGCCCCCTATTCCTGCGGCATCTCGTCCGGAACCTGGAGCGCGCGACGGCCGACTTGGGTCCGCGGGCCGTTGTCCAGCGCTCCGGCCGGATCCTGATCGAGCTCGACGGCCACCAGAAGCCCGAGGCCGTGTCCGACCGGATCGCCTCCGTGTGCGGGATCGCGAACTTCGCGCTCGCCTACCGCGTGCCGTCGACGATTGATGCCATGAAGACGGTCATCGCCGCGCTGATCGAGGGGCGCCAGTTCGACTCGTTTCGGATCAGCGCGCGTCGCGCGTTCAAGTCCTACCCCCTGACGTCGGTGGAGCTGAACCGTGAGCTGGGCGCCTTCGTCCTCGGACGGGCGCGGACCCGGGTCGACCTCGAGCGCCCTCAGCTCACGATCACGGTCGAGGTGATGCCGGATGAGGCGTTCGTCTACTTGGATCGCCGCGCCGGCCCGGGCGGGCTCCCCGTCGGGGTCAGCGGCACGGTGGCCGCGCTCCTCTCCGGAGGGATCGACTCGCCCGTCGCGGCGTGGCGGATGATGAAGCGGGGCTGCCGGGTCCTCTTCGTCCACTTCCACAGCGCGCCCTATCTCCCGCCGACCTCGCAGGCCAAGGCGCGAGCGCTGGTCGAGCGGCTCACCGAGTGGCAGTACCAGTCGGCGCTCGTCCTCGTCCCGTTCGGCGAGATCCAGCGCGAGGTCGTGCTGGCCGTGCCGCCGCCCGCCCGGGTGGTCGTCTACCGGCGCCTCATGGTGCGGATCGCGGAGGCGATCGCGCGGCAGCACGGCGCCCTGGCCCTCGTCACCGGCGAGAGCCTCGGGCAGGTCGCCTCGCAGACCCTGGAGAACATCAGCCGCGCCGACGAGGTCGCGACGCTTCCGGTGTTCCGCCCGCTGATCGGCATGGACAAACTCGAGATCACGGCCGACGCCACCCGCCTTCGGACCTTCGAGATCTCGATCGAGCCCGACGCCGACTGCTGCACGCTGTTCGTGCCGGCCCATCCGGCGACGCGTGTCGGTGCCGATGCGGTTCGGCGCATCGAATCGGGGCTCGACATCGCTCAGCTCGTCCGCGCTGGGCTTCAAGCGACCACGTCCGAGCGGTTCGCGTATCCGACCAGCGCGCTTCGCGAGGGATCTGTTCTCAGCCTGGACGGATAGCCCACTCCCAGATCGCGTGAGGCAGAGCCCGGACCGACCGGTCCTGTCGCGGCTGATGACCCACAAGTTCGGCGCCCTCCTCCTCAACTGGTTTCGGGCCCACGGTCGCTCCTCCGCCGGGGCCGTCGAGGGCTTCAACACCAAGGCGAAGCTCACGACCCGGAAAGCCTTTGGGTTCCGCACGTACCGCTGCCTCGAGCTCGCCTTGTTTTCACACCCTTGGTGCCCTTCCCGAGCCTGACCTGCGCCACAACGCGCCCCGAGGCCCCGGAAGAATCTTGTGGCGCACACGTGCCACCGATCTCTCGGTCGCTACATTTACCGCCGAGTGGAGTCGCTCCGGAAGGGAATTAAAGGATCAGTGTTGGGGGGGAACTATGAGGGTTGGGCGTTGAGCTGGATCGCCTCCAGCACGCCGTCGGGAACCGTCAGGAAGGCCTCCACCACCGCCGGGTCGAAGTGGGTACCGGCCGAGCGGATGATCTCGTCCCGGGCGGCCTCGAAAGAGATGGCCGTCGAGTACGGCCGGTCATAGGTCATCGCGTCGAGGGCGTCGGCGACGGCGAACACCCGAGCGCCGAGCGGAATCGCGTCCCCCTTCAGCCGGCGTGGATACCCCGTGCCATCCCAGCGCTCGTGATGGCCGTACACAATCGGCACCGCGCCCGTGAGGAACGGGATCCGCTCGATCAGCCGCTTGCCGATCTCGGGGTGCGCCCGCATCGTCTTCCATTCCGCCGGTGTCAGCGGGCCGGGTTTGAGGAGGATCGAATCGGGGATCCCGATCTTGCCGATGTCGTGCAGGAGCACCCCGTGTTCCAGGTCGTTGATCTGGTCGGCCGGCATGCCGTACGCGCGCGCGACCACGAGCGAGTACCCGAGGACCCGGCGGGAATGGGACTGTGTGCCGATGTCGCGCGTGTCGAGCGCGGAGCCGAGCGCCTCGAGCGTGGCGCGATAGGTTTCCTGGAGCTGTATGAAGGCGGAGTCGAGATCGCGCGTGGCCTCCGCCACGCGTCGCTCCAGATTGGCGTGATACTCGCGCCGCTCGGTGAGCAGCTGCCGGCGCTCCAGGGCCCGCTCCGAGGCGATCAGCAGCTCCTCGACGTTCACCGGCTTCACGATGAAATCGTGGGCCCCGTGCTTCAGGCTCTGGATCGCGATGTTGATGTCGCCCACCCCGGTCAGGACGATGATCGCGGCGTATTCGTCGATGTCGCGCGCGGCCTTCAGAAACTGGAGCCCGTCGAGGATCGGCATCTTGATGTCGGTGATCGTGAGCGGCGGACGGGTCGCCCTGAAGGCGTGAAGGCCAAGCCGGCCGTCAGCCGCCACCTGGCACGCGTACCCGTGCGCGCCGAAGACCTCGGCCAGCATCTCGCGGATGTCCTCGTCGTCGTCCACGATCAGGACCCCGCGGTGCTCCATGCTCAAACCTCCCGCCGGGGCCGGCGATGGGAGCGGACCAGCGGCGCCCGGACGGGTCCAGCTCATGCCAGCGGCTCGGTCGACGATTCGATCGATTTGGTGTCGTAGGCCACGACGCGATTCTTTCCCCCGCGCTTGGCGGCGTACAGCGCCTCGTCGGCCGAGCGGACGAGCTCCTCGGGGGCGATCAGCTCGTCCTCGGGGAGGCTCGAGACACCGAAGCTGGCGGTGACCCGGACGCCCTGGCTGAACAGATGGCTCGCGATGATGTGCCGGATACGGTCGGCATACAGCCGGGCGCCCGCCTTGGGCGTCTCGACCAGCAGCACGGCGAACTCGTCGCCGCCGAACCGCGCGATGACGTTGATGCCGCGGGAGTGCCTGGTCAGGATCCGCGCGATGTCCCGGAGCGCTTCGTCGCCCACTGGATGCCCCAGCCGATCATTCACCGTCTTGAACCCATCGAGATCCAGCAAGACCATAGAGACCGGGCGACTGAACCGGCGGTAGCGGCTGATCTCCTCCTCGAGCCGCAGCGAGAAAAACCGCCGGTTATAGAGCCCGGTCACCTCGTCTCTAAAGGATAGCTGCTTCAGCCGCGAGGTCGTAGCAGCAAGATCCTGGTAGGCCCCCTCGAGCCGGGTGGCCAGCGCGTCCACCTCCTGGGCCTGGCCCTCGACCCGGGTGACCATGCGGAGAAACGCCTGTGCCGCGGGGTCCTCCGGTCTCGAGTCGGGGCTGGCTTGGCCAGTCTGCCGCGCGGTGCTTGGGGACGGGTCGGAACGTCGCTGGACGGCGCCTGGGCGCCACGCGAGGTACGCCCCGGTCATGAGCAGGGCCAGGGCGAGCAGGGTGAGGCCCTGCAGCGCCCTGACGGCGAGCCGGGCGAGGGGATCGTGGATCCCGGGAACTATCCACACCTCGGGCACCAGCAGCCCCGCGACCAGGGGAACAATAGGGGCTACAAAGAACGCGCCGGTCCCCGCTCGGCTCCACCGGGAGCCCGGGGAGGGCTCACCGCGAGACGCCGTCATCGAGAGCCATTATTCTGTTGCTTGTCCGTGGTGTCAATGTGAAAATACTCGGTTGAATTTATGGCCGTCAGTGTCATTAAGCGCGTGGACTGTCTGGGGCTCTTCTGCCCGATGCCGATCGTCAAGACTCGCGACGCCATCCGGGAGCTATTGGTAGGCGATGTCCTCGAGATGCTCTCGGACGATCCGGCGTCGGAGCCGGACATGAAAAGCTGGGCCGTGCGCACGGGCCACGAGCTGGTGGAGGTCAGCCACGATGGCGGGGTCTACCGCTTCTTCGTCCGAAAGACACGCTAGGACTCTCCTCGGCGACGCGCGGACGGTCGCTCGCGTCTACCTGGACTACGGCGGCTTCTCGCCGGTCGATCCGCGAATTCTGGGGGTGATGCGGCCGTTTCTCGAGAGCGGGATCGGCAATGCCGACGGCGCTCACTCGTACGGCGCCGAGGCGCGGACCGCGCTCGATAGCGCGCGCGCCAAGGTTGCGCGGCTCTGCGGAGGCGCCGCCGAGGGCGTCACCTTCACCTCGGGCGCCACCGAGGCCAACAACCTCGCCATCAGGGGGCTCGTGCGGTCGGGCGAGCGCCGCCACGTGGTCGCCTCGGCGATCGAGCACATTTCGGTGATCAACTCGTGTCGCGACCTGGAAAAGCGGGGTCACGCCGTCACCTGGGTTCCCGTGGACGGGAGCGGACGGGTGATTCCGGAGGCGGTGGCGGACGCCATCCGGCCCAGCACCGCACTGGTGTCCATCCAGGCCGCGAACCCCGAGATCGGAACGATTCAGCCACTGCGGGAGATCGGTCGCGTCGCCGGCGCGCGCGGCGTGCCGTTTCACGTCGACGCCGTCGGCGCCGTGGGGAGAAGCCCGCTCTCGGCCGGCGAATGCGGCTTCGACCTCCTGACGCTCTCGTCGAACGACTTGGCCGGTCCTCCCGGCGTCGGCGCCCTCTGGGTCCGGCCGGGCGCGGCGTCGCTGGCGCCGCTCCTGCTCGGCGGCGCCCAGGAGCGCGGGCTTCGGGCCGGCACGCCGAACTTGCCGGCGATCGTGGGCATGGGTGTTGCCGCTGACCTGGCCCGCACGGAATGGCCCCGGGAAGTGGAACGGCAGCGCTCGCTTCGCGATCGGCTCATCGCGGGGGTGCCCGCCACCGTGCCCGGCGCTCAGCTCACCGGTTCCGTGGGGCGTGACCGTCTTCCTCATCACGCGAGCTTCGTGGTCTCCGGTGTGAAGGCGGACAGCGTGCTCCTGGACCTGGATGCTGCCGGGATCGCGGCGTCGTCGGGATCCGCCTGCGCGACCGTCACGGGCGAGGCATCGCACGTGCTGCGCGCTATCGGCTGCGACCCCCGTGAGCAGCAGGGGGCGCTGTGCTTCACGCTGGGGCGCTGGACGGCCGCCCTCGACATCGACGCCGTGCTCGAGGCGCTTCCGGCGATCGTCGAGCGGCTGCGCCGGCTCGCGCCCGCCCCCTGAGTGTTCCGCGCATTTCTCTTCGATATCGACGGCACGCTGGTGACCGCCCGCGGCGCCGGGCGGCAGGCGCTCGAGGTGGCCCTGGCCGAGACGTTCGGCACCAGTGGTCCGATCGAGCGCTATGATTTCCGCGGGAAGACGGATGCGCGGATCATTAGCGATCTCATGCAGGCCGCCGGCGTCGCCGACGCGGTCGTCCAGCGCCGGCTCGGCACCTGCTTCCGCGTCTACGTGCGCGAGCTCCGACGGGCGATCGGAGACGGCAGCCGGGTCGAGGTGATGCCGGGCATTCCGGAGGTCGTCGCAACGCTCGCTGGCCGGGGCGACGCCGTCGTCGGCCTGCTCACCGGCAACATCGAGGCGGGTGCGCGGATCAAGCTCGAGCCCACCGGCCTGCTCCCGCACTTCCGGGTCGGCGCCTATGGATCGGATCACGCCGATCGCGCCCGCCTGCCGCACGTGGCGGCGGGGCGAATCCGGCAGCTCAGCGGGCGCGCGGTCGGGTTCGAAGACATGGTCATCATCGGCGATACGCCCCTCGACATCGCCTGCGCCCGGGCATGCGGGGCGCGTGCGGTGGCGGTGGCCACCGGCCTGCATCGCCTCGACGAGCTGGCGGCGTGCGGTCCCGACCTGCTCTTCTCGGACTTCTCGGACGTTCCGGCTGCCATCGATCGGCTCACGCGCGCATGAGCCTCGCCGCGGTCTGGCTCCACGTGCTGGCGATGGCGCTCTGGGTTGGCGGGATCGCCTATCAGAGCCACGTGCTGCTCCCGATCGCCCGGCGGACCGGCGAGCTTCGCAGCTTCGCCGAGGCGGCGCGGCGGGGGCGCGCCACGCTATGGGCCGCCGCCATCCTGGTCGTGCTGAGCGGTCTCTACAACGTGACCCGTCTGGGCCCTCTCGAGGTGGTCATGCAGAGCGGCGCCGGCCTGCTGCTCGCGGGGAAGTTCGTCGTCGTCCTGGTGCTGATCTCGCTGGCGGCGCACCGGGACTTCGGCCAGGTGCCGCGGCTGGCGGGGCCCACGGGGCTACAGGCGCTCCGCACGATTGCCTGGCTCGATCGCGCAGTCCTGTTGCTCGCTGTCGTCGTGATGTACCTCGGCCTCGCCGTCTCCCGCCTGGTCCGCTAGGGGGTCGGAGGGGGCCTCGACGGCCCCCTCCGAAGCCTCCCCCAGGGAAGGCTTGCGCCGGCGGAGCCGGCGCTCGAGCAGTCGGAACGTTCGCGAATGGGCCATTCCGAGAGGCTCCTGGCCACCGGCTGTCTCGGGTGCGGTCGAACGAGAATGGCGGCGGCAGTCTGACAATATTCAGACTCTGGCAGACTCTGAGTTCAAGGAAGGAGAGAGCAAGCCCGATCGTAAACGAGCGGCCGCCGTCCACAGTCGCCCGTCAGAACGGACTCCGTGCGTGGCATTGTCGCTTCGAGAGGCGGCTTCGCCGCAACTCGACCTGGGGGAAGTTCGGGGGAAGTTCTTCGGGGGGCCGTCGAGGAGTGCCGACTGACTACTCGGGGCGGTCGCGGAGCTGGCCCACCGTCACCTGAACGGTGCGGCGGGCGCCATCCCGGACGACCGTCACGTCCGTCCGCGTGCCAGGGGCGGTTTGGGCGACGCGTCGAGTCAGGTCGAGCGGATCGGTGACGTCTCGACCGCCGAACGCCACGATCACGTCCCCCGCCTGAAGCCCGGCGGTCGCCGCCGGTGACCGTCCGGAGACCTCGGCGACGACCGCGCCCTGACGCGCCGGAAGCCGCCGCGCCTTCAGGACATCCTCTGTCACCGGGACCACCGAGACCCCGAGGTAGCCGCGAACCACCCGTCCGGAGTCCCGGAGCTGGAGGAGCACGTCCTTCGCCAGGTTGATCGGGATCGCGAAGCCGATGCCGACCGAGCCCCCGGTCTGGGAGAAGATGGCCGTGTTGATCCCCACGACGGCGCCGCGCGCGTCGACCAGCGGCCCGCCGGAGTTGCCCGGGTTGATCGACGTATCGGTCTGGATGAAGTCGTCGTAGGGGCCGCTTCCGATGAACCGCTCCTTCGCGCTGACGATGCCGGTCGTCACCGTCTGCTCGAGTCCGAACGGGTTGCCGACCGCCATCACGGCCTCGCCCACTTCGAGCAGGTCCGAGTCGCCGAGGGGGATCACGGGGATCCCATTGGCCTCGACCTTCAGGAGCGCGATGTCGGTCTTGGTGTCGGTGCCGACGACGCGGGCCTGCCGCTCGCCCAGCTTCGCGAATCGCACGCTGATCTCGCTGGCGTTCTCGACGACGTGATTGTTGGTCACCACGTAGCCGTCCGGCGAGATCGCGAACCCAGACCCTAGGCTCTGCCGCCGTCGCTCGGGAGCGCCCTCGAAGAACCGGCGAAAGAACTCTTCGCCGGGGGTCATCCCGCGTCCCCCGGCCGTGACGCTCACGTTCACGACTGCGGGCTTGACCTCGCGGGCGAGCCTCACCCAGATGACGAGCGCGTCGGGCAGCGGGGTTTGTGGATCCCGGGGCGTCTCCCAGAACGGCTTCCCGGTCGCGACGAGCGGATTCTGGAGCTTCACGTCGACCGACAGGACCCCGACCAGGACAAGCGCGACGAGCGCCGCGCCAACCACGATGAGCCAGCGTCGCATGGCGGAGAGAGTACCGCAGGGTAAGCAGGCGGGCAAAGCCAGACGGCGGCGCCCCCCCCTGCCGCCGGCTTCGGAGTACCATACGTGGTGCGCGGGCACGATCGGCGGCCATGGACTAGGCGCATTGATCACGAACAAAGGATGAGCCCGTCGAATTAACCACGACGGAGATGACTCGCGTCGATTCGAGCGCCGCTTCGCCGGCGCATACGAACCGGGGGAGGTTCGGAAGGGGGGCGCAGCCCCCTCCGAGTGACCGGAGGTGGTGGGATGATGCAACTCGGCACGAAGTCGGGCCTTCTCCTCCAGCTCATGGTCTTGGTGTTCAGCGTGTCAGGCCCGGGAGCGACGGTCGTCGCGGGGCAGACACAAGCCGCCGAGCGTCCGACCTACACCACGGGCCAGCAGTGGATCCTCACCGACGGCATCTACGACCTCGTCCGTGTCGAGAAGGATGCCTACGTGTTCGCGGCAAGCCCGACGCGGGAAGTCCACCTGAACAAGGATCTGGTGGTGACCCGGGTCGTCAAGGACAGCGTGGTGGAGTGGGACCTCTACCCCGTGCGCCCGGTGAGCTGGCCCCTCCAGGAGGGCAAGTGGGGCACCTTCGGGTCGACGCTTCGAACGCGGGACCATCGCTCGGGCGTGAACGTCACGGTGACCTGGAGAGTCGGCGCCGTGACGAGCGTCACGTCGCCGGCCGGGACGTTCAAGGCGTTTCCGATCTCATACAAGATCGAGGTGGACACCACCGAGCGCCGGGGCCGAATCGGCGTCTCTGGCCGCCTTCGCTGGGACGTGGTCGAGTACTACTCGCCGGCGACGCGCGGGCTGGTCAAGGTCGAGGCCGTCGGGGTCGACGCGCTGAACTTCCAGCTCGCCGCCGTCGAGCGGCGGGAGCCCGCGATCGCGCTCAGCCTCCGCGAGCCGAAGGACCAGATCCGGGTCATCAGCGAGCGGGTGGGGGTGGAGGGGACGGTCACGGCCCAGAACGGGATCGCGCGGCTCTCGCTGACCGTGAACGGGGCCGAGCTCCTCGATCGCCGACCCACCAGTCGCCTGACCGAGATGCCGATCACGCTTCCCGTGACCCTGCGCGAGGGCAAGAACGTCGTCGTCGTGATCGTCGAGGACGGCACGGGAGCGAGACGTGAGGAGACGCGGGTGGTCTTCTACGAGAGGGCCGTTGCGGCGCCCGCGCCGGCCGAGCCTGAACCCGCCCCTGCACCGGACGAGCCCGCCAGACGTCCGCGCCAGCTGACGATCGCGATCTCAACGCCTGCCGACCAGGCTCGAGTCGACCAGGAGAGCATCGCGCTGAGTGGGGTCGCCTTCGGCGGCCGGGGCGTCACCCGCGTCGTGGTGGCCCTCAACGGTGTCGAGGTGCAGCGGCTCGACGAGCCGACGCCGCAACAGAAATTCCCCATTACGCTGCCCCTCACCCTCAAGGAGGGCCAGAACACCCTCGTCGTCAGCGCGACCGACGCCGGCGGCACGGTTCGGCAGGATGTCCGCTCGATCATCTTCGAGAAGGTCGCTCCCCTCACGGTGGACGTGCGGTTCCCCGAGGACCGTTCCCGGGTGACGGACGCGTCGAGCCTCGTCGCGGCCGTGGTGACCTCGAGCAAGGGCGTGACGAACGTCGCGGTCACTCTCAACGGGGCGCCGCAGACCGTGCCGAAGGGCGAGCAGGCGAGGACGACGAATCCCAAGTCGGTGGCGGTGACGGTGCCGCTCACGCTCCGGGAGGGCCCCAACGCGATCGTGATATCCGCGACGGACGGGGGAGGCGACGTCCGCCACGAGCTGCGCACCGTCACCTACGAGCGGGGGCAACCAGAGGGGCCGGGGCCGACACCGGAGCCGCCGCCCGTCCCCGGGACCGACCGGTGGGCGGTCGTCATCGGCGTCGGCCAGTACGAGCGTTCCGAGATCATGCCGCTCCAATACACGGTGGTCGATGCCGAGGCCATCTACGAGTCGCTCGTCTCCCGGGGAGGCTTCAAGAAGGAGAACGTCCTCCTGATGACCGACAAGACGGAGAAGAAGCCGACCCTCCGCAACATCAAGTGGGCCCTCGGCACGTTCCTCGCCCGGTCCGCCAAGAAGGACGACCTGGTCGTGATCTACTTCTCGGGCCACGGCGCCCCCGAGGTCGACCCCCGCGGGATCGAGTCCGACGGGCTCGCGAAGTACCTCGTGCCGATCGACGCCGACCCCGGGGACCTGTACTCGACCGCGCTGCCCATGGATGAGCTGCAGACGATCTTCGAGCGGATCGAGGCCCGGCGGGTGGTGGTCTTCCTCGACTCCTGTTACAGCGGCGCCGCCGGCGGGCGCACCTTCGCGTCACGGCGGACCCGGAACACCCGGGTCGACGACCTCTTCCTCGATCGGCTGACGCGCTCGAGTGGGCGGGTCATCATCACGGCGGCCCGCGCGGCCGAGGTCTCGATCGAGCTGCCCGAGCTCGGCCACGGCATCTTCACCCACTACCTCCTCCAGGGCCTCAAGGGATCCGCCGATCTGGATCGCGATGGCATCGTCGCGCTCCAGGAGCTGTACCAGTACCTCGAGCAGCAGGTGTCCCAGAAGTCGCGCGCGGCGGGTGGCAATCAGCACCCTGTGCTCAAGGGTGAGGTCGAGGGGCTGCTGCCGCTCGTCAAGGTGGGCGAGCGGTGAAACCATCGCTCGGCACGCTCGCGGCTATCGGCGCCCTGTCCCTCGCTGTCTGGACCGCCTTCGCTCTGTTCATGCCGGCCACGCCGCTGAGCCCAGCGGAAACCGTCATCGTCGTCGGCGCCTGCGGTGCCGTCGTCCTCGCCGGGAAATGGGCGTTGGAGCGGTTTCGGAGCCGTCGCCGCAGCGCCGGCGGCGGCTGATCCCGCCCGCGTTCGCCGATCGGGCGCTTCGCATTCGTGGTAGGGTGCTAGCCGCGAGGTCGACCTCGTCCATCTCAGCGCTCGGAGGCTCACGCGTAACCATGAAGGCCAGGGCCGCGATCACCGTAGAGCACCTCCGTGGCATGGAGCTGACCGAATACGAGGTCCCCACCCCCGGGCCAGACGAGGTGCTGGTCAGGGTCACGCTGGCCGGCATCTGCGGCTCCGATCTCCATATGTGGCGCGGTGAGGTCCCATGGTTTCAGCGCGCGCCGGGGATCCAGGGGCACGAGATGACCGGCCGCGTCGCGAAGCTCGGCGCCAACCGAAAGACCGACGGCCTCGGGCGCGCGCTCCGCGAGGGCGATCGCGTCGCGTACGCCTATTTCATCCCCTGCGGCGAGTGCTGGGCGTGCCTCGGCGGGACGACCGGCTGTCCCAACCGCTACCGCACCCGCAACACCGTGACCGCGGCCGACCCGCCCCACTTTCTGGGCGCGTTCGCCGAGTATTATCTGCTCAAGCCCACCCAGTGGATCTTCAAGGTGCCGGACGGTCTGCCCGACGAGTACGTCGCCCCCGTCAACTGCGCCCTCTCCCAGGTCGTCTACGGCCTCCACGTGATCGGCGTCTGGCTCGGTGACACGGTGGTGGTCCAGGGGGCGGGCGGTCTCGGGATCTACGCGTGCGGAGTCGCGAAGGACATGGGGGCGGGCCGCGTCATCGCGATCGATTCGATCCCCGAGCGGCTGACCCTCGCCCGCGGCTTCGGCGCCGATGAGGTGATCGACCTGCGTGACCTTCCGACCAAGGAGGCGCGCGTGCAGCGGGTGCGCGATCTTACCGGCGGTGTCGGTGCCGATGTAGTGGTGGAGGTCGTGGGCGTTCCCGGCGTGGTTCAGGAAGGCCTCGAGATGGCGCGGGTCGGTGGCCGCTACGTGTGGATGGGGAACATCGTGCCGGGGGCCAAGGCCGAGATCGTCCCGCACGACGCTGTCCGACAGCCCAAGACGATCCGCGGTGTGCTCGCGTACGACCGATGGGTGATCCCGCGCGCGCTCGACTGGGTGAACCGCGCCCAGGGCCGCTATCCGTTCGACCGCATGGTCGGCGCGCGATTCGCCCTCGACAAGATCAACGACGCATTCGAGCAGTCGGAGTGGGCGGCGGGGAAGGGGAGCGTCGCGCGAACCGTCGTCGTGCTCTGACCGGCGCGGCGGACGGACGGGCGCCGGCAGGCTCGTCCTGGCCCTCGTCACGGTCTCGAGGTGCCCTCAGACCGGGGGTGGCCGGTTGACCGGTTGTGTCGGAAGTCCGGTCCCCTTGAGCGCCGTCGGGATAGAAGGTTGCCGCAGGCCCGGTGCGGTGGGGGTGCGGCGCCAGCAAGCACATGGAGAGTCGACCATGCCCATGAGCCAGAACCGCCAGGTGGTCCTGAAACACCGGCCGGTAGGAGCGGCCAAGGCGAGCGACTTCGAGGTCGCCAGCTCGCCGATGCCGGCCCCCGGGCCCGGGGAGGTCTTCTGCCGGACCGTGTACCTGTCGCTCGACCCATACATGCGTGGGCGCATGAATGAGGGCAAGTCGTACGCCACTCCCGTGAACATCGGGCAGGTGATGGTCGGGGCCACCGTCGGGCAGGTCGTCGAGTCGAAGCATCCAGGCGTCGCCCCGGGGGACTTCGTCCTGGGCTACGACGGCTGGCAGGCGTTCGCCGTGTCGAACGGGGCGATGCTGAGGAAGCTCGACCCGAAGCAGGCCCCGATCTCGACGGCGCTCGGCGTGCTCGGCATGCCGGGCATGACAGCGTACGTGGGGCTGCTCGACATTGGCCAGCCGAAAGCGGGCGAGACCGTGGTGGTGTCGGCAGCGTCGGGGGCGGTGGGGTCCGCGGTGGGGCAGATCGCCAAGATCAAAGGGTGTCGGGTGGTCGGCCTGGCGGGCTCGGACCGCAAGTGCGATCACGTCGTCTCGGAGCTCGGCTTCGACGCCGGCATCAATTACAAGACTCAGGATGTCTTCGAGGCGCTCAAGGCCGCGTGCCCGAACGGGATCGACGTCTACTTCGACAACGTGGGCGGCCCGACCCTGGCGGCCGTGTTGCGCCTGCTCAACCGGAACGCCCGGATTCCGCTGTGCGGGATGATCTCGCAGTACAACGCGACCGAGCTGCCGCCCGGTCCCAACTTGATCCCGCTCCTGGTCAATCGCGCCCTGATCAAGGGCTTCATCGTCTCCGACCACATGGATCGGCTCGGCGACTTCCTGCGAGACTGCACGCGCTGGATCCAGGAAGGCACGCTCAAGTACCGTGAGGACATCGTCGAGGGGCTGGAGGCGGCGCCCGCCGCGCTGATCGGCCTCCTCGCTGGACAGAACTTCGGGAAGCTCCTGGTCCGCGTCGCCGAAGACCCGACTCGGTAGGGGACGCTCCTTCGAGCGCCGGCTCCACCGGCGCAATCCCATCCGGGAGGGAGGATTCGGTAGGGGGACGCGCCCCGCGGGCGCCCTAGTTGGCGGGGCGGGCGCGGAAGACGAACGCGATGTTGATGTTCTCGCCGACCGGGTTGATCCGCGACTGGTAGCTCACATCGTAGTCGAAGCGGTTGACCACGAACTGCCCCCGTGCGGTGAGCACGCCGTCGCTCATCTCGACGGTCAAGGGGACCGTGATCTCGCGGGTCACCCCGCGCATGGTGAGCTTGCCGGTGATGCCGCGCGCCTTCGGCTCCACCTGGGTGGCCTCGAAGCTGATCGTCGGGTGCTTCTCGACGTCGAGGAAGTCGGCGCTTCGCAGATGGTTGTCCCGGCGGGCGATCTTCGTGTCGATCGACGCCGCCTCGACGGAGACCGCGACGCGCGCCGTCGAGAAATCCTTGGGATCAGCGACGATCTCGCCCGCGAACCGATGGAACTTCCCGTTCGCGTTCACCAGCCAGGATGTCGCCTTGAACGTGAGCTCGCTCGCGTCGGGCTGGATCTGGAAGCGGACGACCTCGGCGCCGGCGGTCGGGGCCAGCCCCGCGGCGCCAAGGGCGACGATCAGAACGAGTGGTCGAAGCAGTGTTGTTCGCATCGCGTTCGGTTCCTCGGCGCGGCAGGCCTCATCTCTGCCCGGTCCGGCCGATCTCGGTCGGCCAGCATCGTGCCGGGCCCCATACTAGCGTTGATTCGGCCGGCGTGCACGCGGGAGCGACCGGCCATAACTCCGCTCTAAGGCCGGTCCCCCCGAGCTAGGCCGATTCGCCTGGTAGGCGATTTTTTGTTGGGGTACAGTCTGGTTTGTTGTACAAAATCCAGTATGCCCTCCGAGCGTCACACG
>Ga0187892_10000711_pt1 | contig 83813 bp, 82 predicted proteins | sample MA1701073metaG_FD_139345 | JGI IMG/M metagenome (GOLD analysis project Ga0187892, IMG submission 139345) | Bio-ooze microbial communities from a basaltic lava cave in the Kipuka Kanohina Cave System on the Island of Hawaii, USA - MA170107-3 metaG ... | reverse complement strand
GCCGCCAGCGTCATCGTGATCGCCGACGTCAACGTCGTCTTCCCGTGATCCACGTGACCGATCGTCCCCACGTTCACGTGCGGCTTCGTCCGCTCGAACTTGCCCTTCGCCATCGCCTCTCCCGTCCGCGCTTCGTCGCCGCTCGCCCGGCCCGCGCCGCCGCGCCCGTTCTGGGGTCACCCGCCGCGAATCGGTCCCGGCGCCGCCGCTCGCTCCGGCGGAGCGGCACCGCCCGTCCGCCCGCGGCCTGGAGCCCATGACCGGATTTGAACCGGTGACCTCTTCCTTACCAAGGAAGTGCTCTGCCGACTGAGCTACATGGGCGACACCGCCCCTGCCTCGACCGCCGTCGCACCGCGCATCGTTCGAACTCTGGAGCGGGAAACGGGACTCGAACCCGCGACCCTCAGCTTGGAAGGCTGATGCTCTACCAGCTGAGCTATTCCCGCGAACGTCACCTCCGGCGACCCCACGTCCGTCGGCACCGGCCGGGCCTCGGCACCGTGGTGGAGAGGGAAGGATTCGAACCTTCGTAGGCCAGCGGCCGGCAGATTTACAGTCTGCTCCCTTTAACCACTCGGGCACCCCTCCACGGTTGTCTCACGGCGAAACCCACTGGCGACCGGTGGGGCGTTTCCTCCTCGGCGCAGTCGATCCCGAGAAAACCCGTCTTGGGCCAGCTCCGACGGAGCTGGCGAAGGGATTTGAACCCCCGACCCGCGGTTTACAAAACCGCCGCTCTACCCACTGAGCTACGCCAGCCTGCACGCAAAACGCGGATGTTACCAGGGGGCGGGGGATGTTTCAAGGGCCGGCGCCGCGCTGGCGGACGGCCTCGAACAGCACCACCCCCAGCGCCACGGCCACGTTCAGCGAGCCGAGGCCGGGGGCGAGCCGGATCGCGAGCCGCCCGTCGCAGGCGCGCAGGATGCCCGGCCGGATCCCCCGGCCCTCCGATCCGGCGACCAGGACGGTCGGGCCCCTGAGGTCGGCTCGGTGCCACTCGCTCCCCCCGCGTGGATCGAGCGCCAGGGCCACGAATCCCTCTGCCCGGAGCCGTTCGAGCCGGCTCGCGGGGTGCGGCTCCCGGGCGACCGGGACCCGGTCGGCCGCGCCCGCCGCCGCCTTCAGCACGACCGGGGTCAGCCCCACTCCCCCGCCACCGGCCAGCAGCACCCCGTCCACCGCGGCGCCCGCGCAGGTGCGCAGGATGGCCCCCAGGTTCCTCGGGTCCATCACCCGATCGACCAGGACGAGCAGCCCCCGACCCGGGGCGCAGCGGGCGGAGACACGGTCGGGATCCTCGTAGGCGAGCGGCGCCACGACCGCCGCGATCCCCTGGTGGAGCGCTCGCGCGCCGGCCTGGCTCGCGAGCGCCTGACGCTCGAGGTGGCTCACCGGCACGCCGCCCTCGCGGGCCAGCCGCAGCAGGTGCCCGACACCCGCCCGCCGCTCCCGGGCCACGAGGATGCGCTCGACCTCGGCCCGCCGGCGCTCGAGCAGCTCGAGGACGGGCCTCATCCCGTAGACGAGCTGTCGCTCCGACTTCACGGCTCACCCGACGCGCGCCGCGCGAGCAGGCACGCCGCCTGGCAGGCAATGCCCTCGCGCCGGCCGAGGGCGCCGAGTCCCTCGAGCGTCGTGGCCTTCAGCCCCACGCGGCCCGGATCGATCCCGAGGCACCTGCCGATCGCCTCCCGCATCTCCCCCGCGCGAGGCGAGATGCGCGGGAACTCCGCGAGCAGCGTCAGATCGAGATTGACGATGTCGAACCCCGCCCCCCGGACGCGCCGGGCGACCTCCTCGGCCAGTCGCGTGCTGGGCGCTCCGGCCAGGCTCGGCTCTCCCGGCGGGAACAGCGTGCCGATGTCGGCGAGGCCGGCCGCACCGAGCAGCGCGTCCATCCCGGCGTGGAGCACGACGTCGGCGTCGGAATGCCCGGCGAGGCCGGGCTCAGCGGGGAAGACGACGCCTCCCAGCACGAGCGGCCGGTCTCCGCCGAAGCCGTGGATGTCGAAGCCGGAGCCGACGCGCAGCTCCGGCACGCCGCCCGTCCGGCGCCGGGCTTCCGCGAGGTCGTCGCGCGAAGTGATCTTGAGATTGCCGGTCTCGCCCGGCACGGCGGCGACGCGCCGGCCGTCGCGTTCGACGGCCGAGGCCTCGTCGGTGTGCGCCTGGCCCTCGCGCCCCGCCCGCTCGAGCGCCGCGAGCAACCAGTCGCGCCGGAATCCCTGCGGGGTCTGCGCCAGTCCCAGCCGCTCGCGCCCGACCGTGCGTTCGACCCACGCCGGATCGTCGAGCTCCTTGACGGTGTCCGCGATGCGGACCACGGGGACCGCGGCGCCGTGCCGGCGCGTGGCCTCGACCACGGCATCGACCAGGGTCGCGCTGACCAGGGGCCGCGCCGCGTCGTGGACCAGGACGAAGGGCGCGGCGCCGCTCGCCGCGACGCCTTGCCGGACCGACTCCGAGCGCGTCGCCCCGCCGGCGACGACCCGCGAGACTCCGGGCCAGCCACGTGCCAGCACCGCGCGGGGCCCCGCGAGTTCCGCCGGCGCGAGCACGACGACGACGCCCGCCACCGCCGGGTGACCGGCGAGCGCTCGCACCGCCCATTCGAGCACGGTCCGGCCGGACAGCTCGTGGAACTGCTTGGGCAGCTCGCCGCCGAAGCGGCTGCCGCTCCCGGCGCCGACGACCACCGCGTCGAAGTCGCGCGCTCGGCTGCCGGCTGTGGCTCGAGGCAGGGTCATGGTGGAGGGCTCCCCCTCGCCCGCGGGCGGCGCTCGGGGGCCCACGGGCCGCGCGCCGGCGGCGGCGGGCGCCGCGGGTCAGACTTCGAGCAGCTCCCGCTCCTTGCTCTGCGCGACCTGGTCGATCTCCGCCGCATGCCGGTCGGTCGCCTTCTGCACCTCGTCCAGCGTGCGGCGCGCCTCGTCCTCGGGCCGCTCGCCGTCGCGCTCCAGCTGCTTGATCTCGTCGTTGGCGTCGCGGCGCACTAGCCGGACCGCGGTCTTCGCCTCCTCGCGCAGCGCGTGCACCTTCTTCACGAGCTGCTTGCGCCGCTCCTCGGTCAGCGGCGGGATCGGGATCCGGATCAGCTTGCCGTCGTTCGACGGATTGAGGCCGAGGTCGGAGGCCTGGATCGCCTTCTCGATCGCCGAGATCGTGGACGGATCGAACGGCTGCGCGGTGATCAGGGTCGCCTCGGGGACGGACAGCTTCGCCACCTGGTTCACCGGCGTCGGCGTGCCGTAGTAGTTGACCTGGATCCCGTCGAGCAGCGCGAGCGACGCCCGGCCGGTGCGCACCGCCGCCAGCTTGCGCCGGAAGTCGTCCACCGCCGCCTTCATCCGCTGCTGCACGCCGGCCACGATCTCGTTGCTCATCGTCTACTCCGCCGAGACCGCCGTCCCCACCGGCTCGCCGAGGCAGATGCGGCGCACGCTGCCCCGTCGCCCGACGTTGAACACCACGATCGGCAGCCCGTGATCCATGCACAGCGAGATCGCCGTGCTGTCCATCACCTTCAGCCCGCGGTCCAGGATCTCCAGGTAGCGGATGCGCTCGATGAATCGGGCCTGGGGATCGGTCTCGGGGTCGGCGTCGTAGATCCCGTCCACGCGGGTCGCCTTGAGCAGCACCTCGGCCTTGATCTCCATCGCCCGCAGCGCGGCGGCGCTGTCGGTCGTGAAGTACGGGTTGCCGGTCCCGGCGGCGAGGATGATCACCCGTCCCTTCTCCAGGTGGCGCATCGCCCGCCGCAGCAGGAACGGCTCGGCCACCTGCCGGATCTCGAGCGCCGACAGCACGCGCGTCTCGAGCCCCCGTCGCTCGAGGGCGCTCTGCAGTGCGAGCGCGTTGATCAGCGTGGCCAGCATGCCCATGTGGTCGCCGGTCACGCGCTCGATCCCGGCCGCCAGGCCGTCCGCGCCGCGGAAGATGTTGCCCCCGCCGACGACCAGCGCCAGCTCGACGCCCAGCGCGTGCGTCTGGGCCACCTCTTCCGCCAGCTCGGCCAGGACCGCCGGGCAGAGCCCGCGCCCGTCCGTCCCCTTGAGCGCCTCGCCCGACAGCTTGAGCAGCACTCGCCGGTAACGCAGCGACTGGCTCTGCATGGCCACCCCGGGGCGGACGCCGTCCGGCTAGGCTTGGTCTCCGAGCACGAAGCGCGCGAAGCGTCGCACGCGGATGTTCTCGCCGATGCGTGCCACCGATTCGGTGATCAGCTGGCCGACGGTGCGCTCCGGATCCTTGACGTACGGCTGCTCCAGCAGCACCGTCTCGCCGAAGAACTTCTCGATCCGCCCGGCGACGATCTTGTCGACGACCGCCGCCGGCTTGCCCGAGCGCAGCGCCACCTCGCGCGCGATCTCCCGCTCCTCGTCGAGGAGCGCTTCCGCCACCTCCTCGCGCTGGACGAAGCGGGGTGCCGCGGCCGCGACGTGCATCGCCAGGTTGCGCACCAGGCCCTGGAACTCGTCGCTGCGCGCGGCGAAGTCGGTCTCGCAATTGACCTCGACCAGGACCCCGATCTTGCCGCCGGTGTGGACGTAGGCGCCGACCTGGCCCTCGCCCGTCGAGCGGTCCGCCTTCTTCGCCGCGCTCGACGCGCCCTTCTTGCGCAGGATCCTCTCGGCCTCGCCCAGGTCGCCCCGCGCCTCGAGCAGCGCCGACTTGCACTGCATCATGCCGACCCCGGTCATCTCCCGGAGCTGCTTGACCAGAGCCGCGTTGATCTCCACCGTCAGCCCTCTCGCCCGCGGCACCCGCCGCCGGGCCGAGCGCCGGATCGACGGCCGGGGCCCGCGCCCGCCCGCCGCGGCCGGCGCGTCACTCGACCGGCCCGCCGTCCGCGGCCGCCGGCACCGCTTCGTCCCCGCCCGCGCCCGGCGACCCGTCTTGCCGCCCGGCGGAGGGGCGCCGCACGCGCTGGACCTTCGCCCGCACCCGCTCGCGGCGCGCCTCGCGCATCCGCACCCGGTCGCCGATGCTGAGGCTCGCGGCTCCGACCTGCTTCTCGCCCTCGTCCTCCTGCTCCTGGCGGTTCGCCTCCCACGCGGCGCGACCCTCGAGGATCGCGTCGGCGAAGCGCTCGCACAGCAGGCGGATCGCGCGGATCGCGTCGTCGTTGCCGGGGATCGGATAGTCGACGAGGTCGGGGTCGCAGTTGGTGTCGACGATCGCCACCACCGGGATGTTGAGCTTGCGGGCCTCGGCCACCGCGATCTTCTCGCGGCCGGTGTCGACGACGAACAGCGCCTGGGGCAGCCGCTCCATCTCCTTGATGCCGTTCAGGCTCTTGGCCAGACGGCCGTGCTCCTTGTCGAGCGCCGCCCGCTCCTTCTTCGTCAGCTTCGCCTCGCCGTCGTCCTTGAGCTGGTCCAGCTCCTTCAGCCGCTGGATCCGCTTGCGGATCGTCGTGAAGTTGGTCAGCGTCCCGCCCAGCCAGCGCTGGTCGACGAAGTGCATGCCGCAGCGGGCGGACTCCTCGACCACCGGCTCCTGCGCCTGGCGCTTGGTGCCGACGAACAGCACGCTGCCGCCGCCGGCGCTGACGCGCGAGATGAACGCCAGCGCGTCGCGCAGCAGGCGCGAGGTCTTCTGCAGGTCGATGATGTAGATCCCGTTGCGCGCGCCGAAGATGAACGGCTTCATCTTCGGGTTCCAGCGCCGCGTCTGGTGGCCGAAGTGGACCCCGGCGTCGAGCAGCTCCTTCAACGTCACCGAGACCAAGATGCCTCCCTGCCGGCGCTGCGGCCCGGCGCGCGACGGCCGCTCATCGCTTCGAGAACTGGAAGCGCTTGCGGGCGCCGGGGCGGCCGTACTTCTTGCGCTCGACCTCGCGCGGATCGCGGGTGAGGAAGCCGGCGGCCTTGAGCTTGGCGCGGAACTCGGGGTTGTGCTCGATCAGGGCGCGCGCGATGCCGTGCCGCAGCGCGCCCGCCTGTCCCGTGATCCCGCCTCCCTGCACCGTCGCCTGCACGTCGAGCTTGTCGGCGGCCTCGACCACGACGAGCGGCTGCCGGATCACCATCTTCTGCAGGTCGCTCGGGAAGTACTCGTCGAGCGGCTTGGCGTTGACCCGGATCTTGCCGCTGCCGGAGCGGAGGAAGATCCGCGCGGTGGCGGTCTTGCGCCGGCCGGTCGCGACGCTCTGCGGCTCCGCGTGCTTCATCCGTGATCTCCCGCGCGGACCGTGTGCGCGGCCTCGAGCCGCCGCGGCTGCTGCGCCGCGTGGGGATGGCTCGGGCCGGCGTAGACCTTGAGCTTGCGGAACAGCTTGCGCCCGAGCGGTCCCTTGGGCAGCATGCCCTTGACGGCGAGCTCGATCACGCGCTCGGGGTGCCGGGCGAGCATGACGCCGGCCGCGGTCTGCTTCAGCCCGCCGGGATAGCCGCTGTGGCTCCGGTAGAATTTGTCCGAGAGCTTCTTCCCGGTGAGCGCGACCTTCGCGGCGTTGACGACGATCACGTGATCGCCGGTGTCGAGAAACGGCGTGAACGCCGGCTTGTGCTTGCCGCGCAGCCGCCAGGCGATCGCCGTCGCGAGCCGGCCGAGCGTCTTGCCCTCGGCGTCCACGAGCCACCACTCGCGAGCGATCTCGCCCTGCTTGGGGACGTACGTCCGCATCCCGGAACGGTGGCCTCCTCCGGCTCCGTGAGACATCGGCCCGAAACGAAAGGCTCTTTCTATCACCGGGTTACGCGGCTGTCAAGCCGGGGTGAGGCCGCCGGGCGGCCGCCGCGCGCCGGCGGGCGGAAGCGATGAGCGGCGGCTCCGACGCCGCCCGGGTCCGCCGCATGTTCGGCGGGGTCGCCCGGCGCTACGACCTGCTGAACCACCTGCTGAGCGCCAACCTCGACCGCGCCTGGCGCCGGGCGGCCGCCCGTGCGCTGCCTCCCGGACCGCTCCCGCGCGTCCTCGACCTGTGCGGCGGCACCGGGGACCTGACGATCGCGATCGCGCGCGGGCGGGACGCGTCCCGCGTGGTGTGCTGCGACTTCGCCCATCCGATGCTGCTCGCGGCCCGCGCCAAGCTCGGGCGGCGGGGGCTCGGCGGGCGCTGCCCGGTGCTCGAGGGGGACGCGCTCCGGCTGCCGTTTCGCGACGAGACCTTCGACGCCGTCAGCGTGGCCTTCGGCGTGCGCAACCTGGCCGACCTCGGGGGCGGCCTGCGCGAGATGCACCGCGTGCTGCGACCCGGCGGCGCGCTGGTCGTGCTCGAGTTCAGCGCCCCGCCGGCGTCGGTGCTCTCGCGTCTGTATCGCTTCTACCTGCTGTGGCTGCTGCCGCGTCTGGGGGACGCGGTGTCGCGCGAGCCCGGGGCGTACGGCTACCTGGCGCGCAGCATCGCGGCCTTCCCCGGACCGGACGGCCTGGCCGCCCGCATCCGCGAGGCGGGATTCCCGGGCTGCAGCTGGCGCCGCCGCAGCGGGGGCATCGTCGCGATCCACACGGCGCTCAAGGCGCGAGCAGCAGGAGCAGCAGGGCCTTCTGAGCGTGGAGCCGGTTCTCGGCCTGGCGGAAGATGAGCGAGCGTTCGCCGTCGGCGACGTCGTCCGTCACCTCCTCGCCGCGGTGCGCCGGCAGGCAGTGCATGAAGAACGCCCCGGCGCCGGCACGGTCCATCAGGGCGCGGTCGACCCGGTAGTCGCGGAAGGCGCGGCTGCGCTCGGCGGCCGATCCCTCCTGCCCCATCGACGCCCAGACGTCGGTGTAGACCGCGTCCGCGCCCGCGACCGCCGCCGGGTCGTGCGAGGTCTCGATGCGCGCTCCCGTCGCCGCCGCGGCCTCGCGCGCCGCCGCCACCACGTCGGGCAGCGGGCCGTAGCCCTTGGGCGTGATCACGGTCACTCGCGCCCCCAGCCGCGCGCCGCCGAGCATCAGCGAGTGCGCCACGTTGTTGCCGTCCCCGATGTAGGCCAGCCGCACGTCCCGCGTCCGTCCCAGCGTCTCGCGCAGCGTGAGGTAGTCGGCCAGCGCCTGGCACGGATGCAGGCGGTCGGTCAGGCCGTTGATCACCGGGATCCGCGCGGCCCGCGCCAGCTCGACCACCAGCTCGTGGCTGAAGGTGCGGCACATCGCGCCGTCGACCCAACCGTCGAGATTGCGGGCAACGTCGACGACGCTCTCGCGCACGCCGATCTTGCCCTCTCCCGCCCCGTAGTAGATCGCATGCCCCCCGAGCTGCGTCATGCCGGCCTCGAACGTGACGCGCGTGCGCAACGAGGGCTTCTCGAAGTACATGAACAGCGTCTTGCCGGCGAGCGCGCCCTGGAACCGGCGCGCGTCGGCCTTCAGCTCGAGCGCCAGGTCGAGCACGCGCTCGATCTCGGCGCTGGTGAAGTCGAGCAGCGAGATCAGGTCCCGGCCGGCAAGCGTCGTCGCCACGCCCGTCCTCCGCGTCCCGCGGAGTCGTCGCGGGAGGCGGCGCAGTCTAGGAGCCGCGCCGAAACCCTGTCAAGGTGTCGCGCGGCGCAGCTGCTCCAGCTCGGCCTCCGCCCGCGCCAGCGCCGCCTGCGCCTGCTCCAGCTCGCTCTCGGTCCGTTTCACGCGCTCGGCGCCGTCGCTGTGCTTCCACTCCTCCGCCTTGTCCTGCGGGGCGGCCGGGCGCGCCAGGAGCGGGTTCTTCACCGCGAGCATCCGCTTCTCGAGATCGCCGATCCGCTGCCGTGCCTCCGCGACCTTGGTCTCGGCGGCCGCGACCTGCGCGGCGTGCTCCTGGGCCCGGCGTTGGTCGTCGAACAGCTTCGTCAGCGGATCGGGTCCCTCTTCCGCCCCGGGCGGCGGCGTCGCGCCCGGCGATTCCGCCCCGCGGGATTCCGCGTCGGGCGCTTCCCCCTCGGCTCCCGGCTCCTCGGGCGGGGCGCCGAACAGCTTCACCAGGTCTTCGTTGGAGTAGACCTTCGCCTTCGCGGTGCTCCCTGCCGCGGGCTTGCCGCGCGCCGCCCGGAGGTAGGGGTTGACGGGCTCGGCACTCGCGGCGGCGGGTGCCGTCTCGCCGCCGGCGCCGGACTCGGCCGCCCGAAGCGCGGGCCCGGCCGGCGCGAATGCGATCGCGAGCCCGGCGAGTAGCGCGGCGACGCTGAACCGGGGGAGAACTGGGGGGGTCATAAGCAGGCTCCTTTTCAGGACGTCCTGGAGAATTGTAGGTCCGGAGGTCGCCCGAGTCACGCCGGGCCTCCGGGTGCCCGATTCCGTCGAGCCCCTCGCCGGAGCCGGCGCTAGGGCGAAGGATCCCACCGGCTGATCGCGACCAGGGGCAGCCCCAGCGCCGGCGGCGGCCAGTCCCGGCCGATCGAGCCGTCCCAGTACAGCCCGCTCCCCGCCCCGAACGTGTCGCCGTCGATCTCGACGTCCCCCTGGGCGACGATCCCGCCGAAGACCGTCGTCCCGGGTCCGGAAAGCTCCAGCTCCCCCGACGTGAACAGGATCCCGTGGAGATTGGCCGGCGCGACGATCGCGGGGCCGCGCGAGTTCCGCGACGGCACCGGATCGCCGGCCTGATCGACGAGTCCGTCGTTGGCCGAGAAGCGGGCCGGCTCGTCGAGATTCGATCCGTAGCTGAGGTTGATCCACGTCTCGCCCGGGTCGAAGGTGCGGTCGTTGTCGGCGTCGAGAAACGGCTCGCCCGGCGCGCGGAAGGTGGCCTGCGATCCCGGAGCCAACCCCGTGACCTCGAGCCGGTCGGCGTTGAGGTAGATGAGACCGCGCGGCCGCCAGGCGCCCACCACGCTGATCGTCGTCGGGACGAGGTTGTCGAAGGCGCCGTTCGCGTCGGCGTCGCGCGGCGCGAGGCCGTCCGCGGTGTCGAAGAAGTGGAGCCCGGTCGAGGCCTGCGTCCATTGCTGGAACGTCGCCGGATCGCCGACACCGTCCTCGCGGAACTGATCGCCGCCCGCGGGGACGTAGTAGTGGGTCTCGGGCGCACCGGAGCGTGCGAGCCGCTTCCAGAACGCGTAGTCGTAAGCCGGGCAGAGCACGAGCGGGTGGATCGCGACGCCGTGGGAGCGGTCGACGCAGTCGTCCGGGTCCGAGCTGGCCCAGGGCTGCCAGGTGTCCGGCGGGTCGGGCGGAGTCTGGATCGGAGGAGGGCCTCCCAGGCTGTGCCGCGAGACGAGACGCACCCAGGGATCGTCGATCCCCGTCGCCTCGCACGCCGTCGCCAGGCTCTCGACCTCGGCCGGATCGTCCGTCCACAGGCGGTCGGGTCGCGGGGCCGACGGGATCCTGCGCTTGATGCCCATCGGCGGCAGCTCCTCGACCCAGATCGTGCCGTACGACGTGATCGGTCCCCAGTGGACGGCGAGCGGGCCTCCCAGCGTGAGGTCCGAGCAGGTGTGGAGCGGACCGAAGATCGGCGTGCTGTACGGGACCTCGTTGAGCACCACCGTCACCGACTGCTCCGCCGCCACCTGCTCCGCCTCCCCGCTGTAGATCCGCGCCGTGACCGAGACGGTCGCGATCCCCATCCGCGTCCACTTCCCGGCGACCTCGAGGTAGGGCGGGGCGTGGACCGCGATCCGGCTGATCCGCGCGTTGAGCTTGAGCGCCGGCGCCGGAAAGGACCCGACGAGCGCTTCGGTCAGCGTGGCGAGGAAGGCGCGCGCCGGCGGCGGAGGCGGGGGAGTTGCGGGTGGCGGCTCGACCACACCGTCGTCGATCACGACGTCGGGCCCGGCCGCCGTCCCCAGCAGCGCGTCGGCCTCGGATCCGCGGAACGGCCGGCGGAACAGGTCCGGCTCCCCGTCCCCGTCGGCGTCGATCCCCTCCTTGTAGGTCGGGGAATTTCCGAGCGTCGCCCCGTAGGGATCGGCCGGGTCGAGGATCTCGCGCTGGGCGAGGTCGACGACGGCGAGCGGGGGGAACCCGGTCGCGGTCCCCGGCCGGTCGAACCAGCCCTTGACGGCGAGCGCGCCGGCCTCCGCCACGTAGCGCGCCTGGATCGCCAGGCGCTCGTTGCGCACGATCGCGCTCTCGGTCTGCGCCATCATCAGGAACGAGGTCCCGAGCAGCGTCAGGATGAAGACGACGAGCAGCGCCAGGACGAGCGCCGAGCCGCGCTGGGCGGCGGCCTCCACCGCGCGGGCTCGCGGGTCAGTCTGCGCTGTCTGCGCCATCGTAGCCGACGCTGACGGAAACCGACCGCTGCTGCACGCAGCCGTCCGCCTGCTGCGCGGTCGCTTGCATCCGGTAGCTGCCGGGGGCCCCGGCCTGGGTCGGCCAGGCGGTCGCCCACGTGGTGCCGGAGCCGAGCGGCTCGGTGTACAGCGTCAGGTCCCCGTCGGTCTCGATGTAGTCGAGCGTGAGCTGGTAGCTGCCGGAGCCGTTCTGCAGCACGACCTGGACCGGGTTGCCGACGGAGACGTCGCCGGGCTGCGGCTGGACGATGACGACGTCGCCGACGAACTGGCACACCGGCTCGGCCGCGTCGGACAGCTCCGACTCGTTGGGGCAGAGGTCGCGGGCCTGCAGCTTGTAGGACACGGGCGCGAGCGGATCGTACGCGGTGGGGTCGACGTACTCCGTCGCGCCGCTGACGAACTCGATCGGCGCGTACGCCGAGTCCGGGGGCGGGATCCCGCCCACGACCGACGCCCGCAGGACCGTGTAGTCCTCGATGTGGATCGGGCTCCCGGCGACGTCCAGCGTGACGCTGTCCCAGATCACGCGGATGCCCCCCGGCACGGGAAACGCCTGCACGTTGATCGGCTTCTCCGGCTCGACCGTCGTGTAGGCGCGCCCCTCGATCGGGCCGGCTTCCGCACCGGGCTTGGCGCAGTCGTCGATCGCCACGACCTTGTAGTGGTACGGCTTGCAGTGGACGACCGCCGTGTCCGCGTGCTGCGGAAGCGTCGTCTCCGCGATCCGGTTCGACGCGTCGGGGCTGTATCCCGGCATCGATGCGCGGTGGACGTGGTACGCCGCGAAATCGCGCAGCCGCGGCTGCAGCGGGTCGGCACCCGGAGCGGACGGCACGACGTTGTCGACGACCGGCTCCCAGCTCAGCTCGACCCGCATCGCGAGAGCCGTCGTCGCGCTCAGGTTCTGCGGACGCTCCGGCGTGTTCAAGTTCGCCGCGTACGCCGACGCCGGCGCGGACGGCGGGCTCACGTTGCCGGAATCGTCGACGGCCTCGATCGTGACGTAGTACTTCTTCCCGTCCTCCAGCCCGTCGAGGTAGAAGCCGGGGGCCGCCGCGTAGTCCGGCCCGTCGAGGTCGGCCGGGTTCTGCCCGTAGCGGACCTCGTAGCGCGCGACCTCGTCCTGCGGCGGGTTCGGCGCCCAGTCGACCCACAGCGCGCGGCAGTGGCCCGGATGGAGCGTCGGCGGGGGCGGCTCCGACGGCGGGGCGAGGCTGGCATCCAGGTCCTTCAGCCCGAACAGTCCGAGGTTCGTCGGGGTCACGTCGGCAACCAGGGCGAACTTGCGGTACTCCCGCGTTTCGCTGTCGCTGTCGGTGGGGTCCTCCCAGCGCAGGTCGGCGTCGCTCGTCAGCCCTTCGATCCGCACCCCGATGCGCTGGATCGAGGCGCGCGCCCTGCGGCTCGCGGCGTCGTCGGCGCCGCCCGGCGCGGGCAGCACGTTGCCCGCCCGATCGTAGTAGACGAAGCGCAGCGACCGGACGTTGTCGATCAGCGGAACCATCCGCGACGTGTCCTGGTCGTCGTCGACCGTGATCCGGTAGAGCGTGTAGGGCGGGTCGTCCTGCAACAGCGAGATGTCGGGGACCGTCACCGTCTCGACCACCCCGTCGCGGGGGACGCCGACGACGTCGGCCTCGAAGCTCAGGGTCTCGCTCGAGCGCCCGGGCCGCGACAGGACGTACCCGACGATCTCGTCGTTTCCGGTCGACACCGCGTGGAATTGCCCGGCCAGCAGCAGCTCCGGGTCGACGGAGCGCGCGGGGTCGCCGGCGTCGAAGTCGGCCCGGATCACGATCGCCGTGTCGAAGGCCGCCTCCAGCGCCTCGTCGGGGCGATTCTGCGTCCCGTCGGGGTTGGAATTGAGGCCGGCCAGCGCCAGGTCGCGCGACAGCTTGTCGAACGCGATGCGCACGACCTGCTGCTGCTCGGCGAGATTGGTCCCGACCTGGAACGACCGCCGAGCCCCGTCGTACAGCGCGAGCGAGATCGTGATCGCGAGCGCCAGGACGGTGATCGCCACCAGCACCTCGACCAGGCCGATCCCCCGCTCGCGCGCCGGCCCCGGCGTGCGGCGCCCGAGCGCCGCCCGCCGGCTCGCGGCGCTCGCCCCCCGGGACCCCGTCGCGGGCCGGCGGCTCGTGCCGCCCGTCACATCCGCACCATGGCGAGCGGCATCTCGCGCTCGCGCTGCCCGTCGCTCCAGATCACGCGGACGGTGATCCGCACCGCGCGCGCACTGTCGAGCGCCGCCCCGTCGAGGCTCTCGAGCGACAGCTCGATCCGGGCCGTGTCCCCGAGCGCCTCGCGCACCTGCTGCTGCCACGCCGCCGCGGTCGCGCTGGTCGAGCCGTCGACGTCGCAGGAGGCCGGATCGGGGCTCGACGAGCAGTCGGCCGCGAAGCTCCGCGTCACGCGCTGGAAGCTCCACGACTTCATCTCCTCGAGCACGTCGCGGGCCGCGGCCAGCGCCTCGGAGCCGCTGCGGCCGCGCGTGACCTGGCGGTTTCCGAGGACGAGGATCCCGGCGGCCGCGATCAGCACGCCCGCCAGCAGACCGAGGGCGAACACCACCTCGGCCAGGCTGAACCCCGCCGCCCCGGACGGCCGGCGATCAGGGCGAGCCGTAGCCCGACTCCGACCACTCGATCTCATGCCGCACCTGCGGGATCCCGGTGACCGGGACGTCCACGGTCCACACCTCCGTGCGGCCGCCGGACAGCTTCGAGGCGATGACGGTCCGGGCCGCGGAGGCGAGCGAGCCGTCGCGGCCGAAGACGACCTCGGTGCTCGACTCCACGGGGTCGATCCACACCCCGTCCGGAAGCTCCGTCGCCCGCACCTTGCCCGTCCGATCGGTGTAGCTGTAGGCGTTCGCGGGATGGGACTCGACGTTGACGCTCACCGGCCGCTGGCTGGCCACGGCGATCATCCGCGCCGCGCGGAGCACCATGGCGTACTGGCTGGCCGCGGAGCGCACCTTGGTGCGCTGGACGCGGTCGGCGATCAGCGGGATCGAGACCATCACGCCGAGCGCGAGGATCGAGATCACGACCAGCAGCTCCGGCAGGCTGACGCCGCGCCGGCCATCCTGGATCCCGATCGCAGGGCCTCGCGCTCGATCCACCGGACCCCTTCCCCGACGGGACGGGCGAACGCACCCCGTCCCCGCGTTCGCGGCTGCGGCTCATGGGAGGATCTCCGATCGGGGGCGCGGGAGCGGCCATTGTAGCGTTCCGGAACGGAAGCCCGCCACCCGAGCGGACCTCCGACCGGTGACCGTGGCAGCCGCCCTCCGCCCCCGGGCGGAGGATCGCTCACAGGCCGGCCAGAAGGTGAAGATACGCTTCGATCGTCCGCCTGCCGGCGAACAGCCCGGCGAGCGCGGCCGGAGCGAGAAAACAACCGAAGGGCAGCTTGTCGCGGAGGCTGCGACCCCTGAGCGGGATCAGCGCGACGCCGACGACGGCGCCGACGACCGAGGCGGCGAAGACCGTGAACAGCGCCCCGGCCGGGCCGGAAAACGCTCCGACCATGGCCATCATCTTGACGTCCCCGAGCCCCATCGCCTCGACCCGGCGCAGCTTGCCGTAGACGGCCCCGACCGTCCACAGCAGCCCCGATCCGAGCGCCGCCCCGGCGCCCGCGCTCCAGATCCGCTCCCAGCCCTCCCCCGGCAGGAACGGGTTGAACCAGGCGCAGGCCAGACCGGCCGCCGTCCCGCTCAGCGTCACGGCGTCCGGCAGGAGCTGGTGGTCGAGATCGGTGAAGAACAGGACGAGCATGGCGAGCGCGAACGCGGTCGCGATCGGGAACGCGGCCGCCGGCCCGGTCAGACGCCACAGCACGAGCGCCGTCGCGCCGGCCAGCGCCTCGACCAGCGGATAGCGCCAGGAGATCGGGGCCGCGCAGCGGGCGCAGCGCCCCCGGAGCGCGAGCCACGACACGATCGGCACGTTGTGATGCCAGGGAATCGCGCCGCCACAGTGCGGGCAGCGCGAGCGCGGACGCACGACGCTCTCCCCGAGCGGCAGACGGTGGATGCAGACGTTGAGGAAGCTCCCGACGACGAGCCCGAAGGCGACGACGAAGCACGAGGCCAGCGGCTCGGGCGCGACGAGCATCAGTCGCCCGCAACGACGCGGCGGGCCGAGCGCCGCGTGATCTTGCCGGTCTTCGCGTCGTAGGCATAGGACCCGCCGGCGAGCCGAACACCCGCGACCGTACCCAGCTCCCCGAGGCCGCCCGGATGCCGGCCGTGCTCGGCGCGGAAGCGCTCGACCGCCCGCTCCAGCCGCTCGAGCTCGAGCCGCGCATCGAGCTGGGCGAGCTGCCGCCGCGCGACCGCGACCGAGCCGGCGTCGCTCCGCGGGTCGTCGGCGATCTGCCGCCACAGCGCGAGCGCCCCGTCGAGGTCCCCCGCCTTGGTCCGCATCCCGGCCTGCGCCCGGCGCACGACGGGGGGTGCATCCGGCAGCGCCGCGGCCCGGCGGAAGTACCCCTCGGCCTGCGCGAAGCGTCCCGCGTGGTGCGACTCCCAGGCGGCCAGGTAGGGCAGGATCCAGCGCTCGGGATTGCGCTCGATCCCCTTGTCCAGCAGGCCCAGGCCGGCGTCGATCTCCCCGAACTCGACGATCAGGATCAGCGCACCGAGCCAGTAGGCGTCGATGTAGTGCGGGTCGAGCTCGGTGATCACGCCGCGGAAGACGTGCTCGACGTAGCGGCCGCGATCGGCCCCTTCGTAGTTCGAGTAGTACTGGATCGCCCACAGGTAGATCGCGTCGGCCAGCAGCGAGGCGTGGCCCAGGCTCAGGATCCGCAGCTGCTCGCCGTTCGGCAGGTACAGCAGCTCCTCGCCCGGTCGCTCGGCGACGAGCCGTGAGAGCCGCGCGCCCGAGACCGCGGCGACGCCGACCGCCGCGACCAGCGCGAGAGCCACGGCGCCGCGGCGCGCCGCGGTCACTTGAAGTCCCGCCGCTGGAAGGCGAAGCAGGCGACGACGAGGACCACGAAGGCGTAGGCCAGTCCGTAGGCCGCCGCCGCCGGGACCAGCCCCGGGGGCCGCGGTAGGCCGTGGACGGCGCTCGCCTTGAGGTCCAGGTAGTCGAAGTTGGGCAGGACGCGGTAGAGCCCCTCGCACAGCACCGCGCCCAACCCGCTGCCGACCTTGTCGGCGAGCAGTCGCAGGCTCCACGACAGGTGGCCCGCGACGTAGACGGCGAACGTCCCGAGCGCGGCGAGGATCGGGTTGGTCAGGCTGGAGAACAGCAGGGCGAACGCGGCGATCACGGCCAGCTCGACCAGGATCAGCGCGATCGCCGGCACGAGCGGCCAGGGCGATTCGTCCCGCAGCAGCAGGACCGCGCCCAGGACCGCGCTCATCAGGCCGAGGTTCAGCGCCAGCACCGCGAGCAGCCCGGCGAACTTGCCCCCGATGAACTGCCAGCGCGCGACCGGATTGGCCAAGAGCGTGTAGATCGTCCTCCGCTCGACCTCCTTGAACACGAGCGAGGTGCCGACGAACACCGTCGTCAGCACGCCGAACAGCGAGATCGCCGACAGCCCCACGTCCTTGATGATCTTCTCCTCGCTCCCCACCGTCAGCAGCGACAGCAGCCGCGAGACCGCGATCACGCCGAGCGCGAAGGCCAGCAGCAGGTACAGGATGCGATCGCGGATCGCCTCGCGGAAGGTGTTGAGCGCGATCGCCCGGATCGCGGCCAGCGGCGACGGCGGGGCGGCGACCTCGCCGCTCACCGGCGCTCCTCCGGTGGCCGCCCGATCTCGCGCAGGAACAGGTCCTCGAGCGTGCGGCGCTTGGGCCAGATCGAGGTCACCTCGCCACGCTCCTCCGTCGCGGCCGCGAGCAGCCGCCCCAGCTCCTGCAGGTCGGCCACGCGCACCAGGCAGTGCTCGCCGTCGCGGGCGACGACGGTGCCGGGCAGCGTTGCGGGATGCGCGGAGCGCAGCGTGACCTCGTACCCCTCGATGCGGGACGAGACCAGCTCGTCGAGCCGGCCGGCGGAGCGCAGGCAGCCGCGGTCGAGGATCGCCACCCGATCGCAGATCATCTCGGCGTCCTGCAGGATGTGGCTCGAGAACAGCACCGTGCCGCCGGCGGCGCGGAACTCGAGGATCAGGTCGCGCACCTCGCGGCGTCCGATCGGATCGAGCCCCGACATCGGCTCGTCCAGGATCAACAGCTCCGGGTCGTGCTGGATCGCCTGCGCCAGGCCGACGCGCTGGATCGTGCCCTTGGACAGCTTGCGCAGCGCGACGCGCCCCCGTCCCTCGAGCCCGACGCGGCGCAGCGCGCGCGCGCTGCGGGTGCGCCGCTCGGCCGCGGCCAGCCCGCGCAGCCGGCCGTAGAAATCGAGGAACTCCTCGGCCGTGAGGTGGTCGTAGAAGTAAGGATTCTCGGGGAGATAGCCGATTCGCGCCCGCGTCCGGGCGTCGGCCGGGGACCGGCCGAAGAGCCGGACCTCGCCGGCGTCGGGCCGCAGCAGGCCGATCACGAGCTTGAGCGTCGTCGTCTTTCCGGCGCCGTTCGGTCCGAGCAAGCCGAAACACTCCCCGCGGCGGAGCTCGAGGTCGAGCGACTCGAGCGCCTGCCGGTGGCCCAGGCCGAGGTGACCCTTGAACCCCTTGCGCAGCCGGCGCAGCAGCAGCACCGGATCCGCTGCGGTGGCGGCGCCTGCTGGGCCGCTCGCCGGGCGGGCCGGCGGCGCCGCCGGCGGCGGCGGACCGATGGTCGGCCCTCGCATCACGTCGCGCCCTCCAGCAGGGAAAGGTAGAGCGCGTCGAGGCGGCGCACCATGGCGTGGACGTCGAACCGCCCGTCGAGCCGCTCCCGCGCGTGGCGCGCGCAGTCGGCGCGCAGGCCCGCATCGGCGGCCAGCTCGAGCAGCCCGGCCGCGGCCGCGGCCGGATCGCCGGCCGGCACGAGCAGCCCCGTCCGGCGGTGCTCCACCACCTCGGGCGTCCCGTCGACGTCCGTCGCGACCACCGGCACGCCGGCCGCCATCGCCTGCAGGACGGCGCGCGGCAGCCCCTCGAACCGCGAGGTCAGCAGGAACAGGTCCATCGCCCCGAGCAGCTCCGGGACGTCCCGGCGCCATCCCAGCAGCCGCAGCACGCCGGCCAGGCCCAGCTCCCGCGTCAGGCGCTCGGCTTCCGCCCTGAGCTCCCCGTCGCCGGCGATGAAGAACCGCAGCCGGTCGTCCCGGGCGCGGGCGGCCGCGGCGGCACGGATGAAGTCGAGCGGCGCCTTCTGCGGCTTGAGACAGCTCACGGTCCCGACCACGACGTGCTCGGGGCCGAAGCCGAGGGCGCGGCGGATCGCCCGGCGGTCGCCGTTCGCACGGTAGCGCTCGACCTCGATCCCGCTGTGCAGGACCTCGTACTGCCGCTCGGAGCCGATCCCCAGCTCGAGGCCCTGCTCGCGCGCACGACCGGAGACGACGATCAGCTTGTCGGTGACGGCCGCCGCGGCGCGCTCCAGCCCGACGTAGGCGCCCCGCAGCCACGGCGGCTGGGTGGGATTGAAGCTCCACCCGTGGACCGTGTGCACGACCCGTGGGACCCCGGCCAGCGCCGCCGCCCAGCGGCCGAGGATCCCGGCCTTCGACGAGTGCGTGTGCAGCAGGTCGACGCGCCGCGCGCGGAGCCGGCGCCGCAGCCGCAGGACGGCGGTCAGGTCCCGCAGCGGCGCCACCGGGTGGCGCAGCCAGGGGACGAGCGCGACCCGCGCGTGGGAGATCGAGCGCGCCTCGGCGTCGAGCAGCCCCCCCGCTCCCGCCACCAGCTCGACGTCGAACCGCTCGCGATCGTGGCCGGCGACGCAGAACAGCGTGTTCTGCTGGGCCCCGCCGAGATCGAGGCGCGTGATCAGGTGCAGCACGCGGAAGCGACGGCGGCCCATCGCGCCTGCCTCAGCGCTCCGCCAGCTGCGCCGCCAGCTCGAGCCCGTCGAGCAGCGCCCGCTCCATGTAGGAATAGGTCCACGCACCGTAGCGCCCGATGAGGTGGACGCCGCAGGCCGCGAGCGCCGGGACGGCGCGGGCGAGCACATCCTGCCGCGCCCGGTCGAACACGACGTAGCCCGGATCGATCCGGACCCAGTCCCGGACCAGCAGCCGGTCGTCCGCTTCCAGGATACCCTCGCGTCGCAGCGCGGCGAGCGCCGCGCGCTCCAGGCGCTCGGGCTCGAACGGCTCGTCGCGCGCGAGGCCGAACTCGACGTACAGCGACGAGGTGCCGGGAGGGGCGACCGAGCGCGAGAAGTTGCTGGGAAACCCGACGCGGTAAAAGGGCGCGTCGGCGTCGGGGAAGTAGATCCAGTGGGCGCCGCCCGCGATCTCCGCCCGGTCCACGCCGAGGTTCAGGCAGGCGACGACCGTCCAGTCGAGGGGCGCGGCGAGCGCGGCGAGGCCGGGCGGACCGCCGCGCGCCATGCGCAGGAAGCCGGGCAGCGGGGTCGTCACGACGAGCCGCTCGTAGCCCAGCGTCTCCCCGGAGTCGAGCGTCAGCCGCCGCGCGTCGAGGTCTACCGCGGCGACGCGAGCGTCGAGCCGGATCTGGGTCACGCGCCGCGCCAGCGCCGCGGGGAGCACGCCGATCCCGCCCTGCCGCGGGTAGCGGAAGGTCGGGTTGTAGCCCATGCCGCGGTTCTCGAGCCCCAACGCGCCGCGGACGACCTCGGCCAGGGTCGGCCGAGGAACGGCCCAGCTCACCCAGTCGGCGGTCATCTCGCGCGGATCGCGCCGGAACAGCTTGCGGTTGTAGGGAAGCATGAACACGCGGCTGATCCCGCGGCCGAAAACCGCGAGCGACCACTGCTCGAACGACAACCCGGGGTCGCTCGCCAGCGGCTGCCCCTGGCTCTCGACGAACGACACCAGGCAGTCGGCGACGACCTCGCTCGGCAACCCGTGGAGGTTCGCCTGGAACGGGAACGGCAGGTCGACCCCGTGCGTCCGGATCCGCGCGCGGCGCTCGATGACCTCGAACGCCTGCGGCAGCAGCCCGTCGACGAGGCGGACGATCCGCGGGTCGCGCAGGTGCAGCAGGTGCCCGGTGAAGTCGAACCGGAAACCTCCGACCTCGCGCGTGCGGCACAGGCCGCCCGCGCTGCTCTCCCCCTCCAGCACGAGGTGCGGCGTCGCCCCCAGATGGTAGGCGGTCGACAGTCCGGCCAGCCCGCCCCCGACGATCAGGATCATCGGCTCCTCACAGGCCCACGTCGATCCGCCGCAGCCAGAAGGCCAGGGCGAGCGCGACGCCGACCACCGCCCCGAGCAGGACCAGCGCCTGCTGCGTCGCGAGCTGCGTCATCCACAGCGCCGCTCCGCCGAGCAGCGCGGTGACAGCGTACGACAGGACGACGGTCTGCCGCGTGCTCAGCCGCCAGCGACGCAGGCGCAGCGCGACGTGGTCCGGGCTTCCCAGCATCACCGGCAGGCCGCGCTGGAAGCGGACGTACATCACGAACAGCATGTCGAACAGCGGCAGCCCGAGGATCAGCGCCGGCGCCAACGCGGCGACGCGATTGGTCCGCGTGTAGCCCAGGTCCATCGAGAGCGCGCCCAGCACGAGGCCGAGGAACAGGCTGCCGGTGTCGCCCATGTAGATCCGCGCCGGCTCGAAGTTGTAGCGCAGGAAGCCGCAGCACGCCCCGGCCAGCGCCGCCAGCATCAGCGCCGCGCCGGCGCGCCCGTCGAGATGGGCCACGACCATCAGCACCGTGGCCGCCACGCCGGCCGTCCCCGCCGACAGCCCGTCCATCACGTCGATCAGATTGAACGCGTTCGTCACCGCGACCAGCCACAGCACGGAGATCGCGAGCGACAGCAGCGGGTCGAGGAAGATCAGCTTGATGTGGATCCCGGACTTGATCAGCACGCCGACGGCGACGAGCTGCCCCGCGAGCTTGATCCCCGGCCCGAGCTGTCCCAGATCGTCGATCAGCCCGAGGATCACCACCATCGACCCGCCGAGCAGGATCGCGAGCGCGGGCTCGCTGAAGCGCAGGCTCAGCGCCAGCGCGACCAGGAACGCGAGGTAGATGGCGAGCCCGCCGAGGTAGGGCACCGGCTCGCCGTGGGTCTTGAGCCGGCCGTCCGGCCGGTCCACGATGCCGAAGCGGACGGCGGCGGCCCGCAGCCGCGGCGTCAGCCACAGCGCGAGCGCCGCCGCGAGCGCGAAGGTCACTCCGTAGGCGGGCCAGCCTTGCATTCCCTCTCCACGACCTTCGCCGGCCGGACCGATCCGCTCCCCCGCCGGACCCCGCGTCCGGCCGGACTACCCCGTCACAACGTGGTCCCGCGCGCGAGCGGCGTCCAGACGCCCGAGCGACCAGGCCCGGGAGAACGCCGCCCGCTCGCGCCACAGGCGGGCCAGCGCACCGGGCGAGACGACGAGGGCCAGCAGCAGCAGCGCCGCGTCGCGGGCGAGCACGAACGGCAGGTTGCCCAGGTAGCCGGCGATCGTGTCGTTGCGCAGGATGCACAGGTAGCGGTTCTTGAGGATGTGGAACCGGACCTCGGCATTGCGGGCGAGGAACGCGGCCCCTCTCCGCGGGCCGACCCGGTCCCCGATGCTGGCCCCCCGGGCATGGTAGCCGACGGCCCGATGCCGGTAGGCCGCACGCCAGCCGAGCCGTCGCGCGCGCCAGGCCAGGTCGAGATCCTCGCCGAACGCGAAGAACGCCTCGTCGAAGTAGCACGGCCCGGGGTCGGCGACGGAATCGAGCATCGCCCGCCGGTACAGCGCCGCCGCGCCGCACGCGCCGAACACCTCTTCGTCGCGGTCGAACCGCCCGCGATCGCGCCGGCCGTAGCCGCGGTCCCGCGGCCGGCGGGAGCGCGACAGCTGTTGCCCGGCCGAATCCAGCGTCACGCGGTCGAAGCGCAGCAGCTTCGGTGCCGCCATGCCCACCGCCGGATCCTCGAACGCCGGCAGCAGCTGTTCGAGGAAGTCCGGCTCGAGCAGCGTGTCGGGGTTCAGCACGAGCACGAACGGGCTCGAGGTGGCGCGGATCCCACGGTTGTTGCCCGCGCAGTAGCCGACGTTGGTGGAACAGGCATCGACGCGGGCCTCGGGGTAAAGGCGCGCGGCCGTCTCGGCCGAGCCGTCGGACGAGGCGGCATCGACGACGACGGCCTCCGCCGGACGTCGCGTCAGGGCGCGCACGCTCCCGAGACAACCCGGCAAGTAACGCGCCGAGTTCCAGGTGACGATCACGACGGCGACGGGAGCGCACGACCGCGCCGCGAGGTCGGGAGTTGCCTCCGGGTGCGGGTCCGGCGTCATCGGGCGAGGCTCCGGAAGAGCGCCAGCATCCGCTCGACGTGGCGCTCGAGCGAGAACTCCTCGCGCGCCCGCCGGGCGCCGGCCCGGCCGAGGGCCGCGCGCAGAGCGCCGTCCTGCGCCAGGCGGACGAACCCGTCACCCAGCGCCTCCACGTCGCCGGGTGCGGCGAGCAGCCCCGTCTCGCCCTCCCGCACCAGCTCGCCGATCCCTCCGCAGCGAAACGCCACGACCGGCCGGCCGGCGGCCATCGCCTCCAGCGCAGCGCGCGGCAACGGGTCCGGCGTGCGCGTGGCGAGACAGACCGCGTCGCTCGCCGCGGCCAGCGCCTCGCCGGCGGGCTGCGGCGGCAAGAGATGGAAGCGCTCGGCGCAGCCGCTGGCATCGATCGCCCGCCGGACGCGCCGGCGGAACGGGACCGGCCCGGAGCCGGCGATGGCGAAGCGCAGCTCCGGAGCGCGCGCCCACGCGTGGCGCGCCGCCGCGACGAATTCGAGCGCGCCCTTGTGCGGCGCGAGCTGGCCGAACAGTCCGATCAGGACTCCGTCGCCCGGAAGGCCGAGCCGCGCACGGGCCTCCGCCGCCTCGCCGGCGGCGACGGCGCGGGTCTCGACTCCGTTCGGGATCACGTGCAGGCGGCCCCCGAGCCCCTCGTCACGCAGCCACCCCGCGACCGCCTCGCTGACGGCGACGATCGCCGTGGCGTGCCGCCCGAGGCGCCGCGACCACCAGCGGCGGCGCGGTCCGGCGGGTAGGATCTCCCTCACGTGCCACACGACCGGCCGTCGCGCCGCCGCCGCGGCGCGCGCGCCCCGCAGGTGGGGCAGGCAGTTGACGTGCACGACGTCCGCCCGCAGTTCCTCGACGAAGCGGCGGAGGTCGCCCGTTGCGCGCTGCGGCGCCGCGTAGCGCAGCCATTTCCCGAGCGCTACGCACCACGGTCGCGGGTCGTGATACGCAAGCCAGCACGAGCGGCACGGGATCGTGCGCACGTCGATTCCCGTGGAACGCAGGCGATCCGCCTCCACCCACGGCCCGGGCACGGCCACGGCGATCCGCTGCCCGCGTGCGTGCAGGCCGGACGCGAGCAGCGACAGACTCCGCTCCGCGCCGGTCGGCGCGAGCGGCGAGGCCAGGTGCGACAAGAGCGCGATCGCCAGCCGATCGCTCAACGCTCCGCCCTCATGCGACGGGATCATACTGTAGCGGCGCCGTCGCTCCTCGCTCCGGGACTGGCACGTGCGAGCGCCGGCTCGGGGCACGGAGCTCGCCGCGTGCGCACGCGGCGCCGGTCCCTCGCCCGCCGGCGCTATAGTGGACAGGGTGGCGGAGGGTCGGTCGGCGTGAGGATCGTCCAGGTGGGCGTCTATCCACCGCCTTTCGGCGGCGTGAGCGTGCACCTCCAGCGCCTCCACGATCACTTGCGGCGCCAGGGGCGGGACAGTCTCCTGCTCGATCTGTCCGGGATCCCGAAGGCGAGCACGGGGGTTCGTTCCGTCTCGTGGCCCGTCGCCCGCAGCTGGCTGCGCCGGGCCGAACGCTCGATCGTCCACTTCCACAACTTCGCGCCGCACCTCGCCGCGACGTTCCATCGGGCCGCGCGCAGGCACGTCGTCGTGCTGTCGTTGCACGACGAGCGGTTCGCGGACGAAATCCGCCGCAGCGGCACGGTTCGCTCCCGGCTCGCCCGATTCCACGTGCGGCGTCTGGCCTGTGTCGTCGTCAACAACCGCAGCTCCGAGTCCCGCGCGCGCCGGCTGCTCGGGCGGAGGGCGGAGATCCGGCTGATCCCCGAGTTCATCCCTCCGCTCGCGCTCCCCGCGCTCGCCGACCCGGGCCTGCTGGAACTGCGCCGGCGCCATCGCTTCCTCGTCGCCTCGGCGGCGGCGAGCATCCCGTTCCGCGCCGGAGCGGAGTTGTACGGGCTCGACCTGCTCGTCGGCGCCGTCGGCCGGCTCGTCCGCGAGCGCGGCCTCGACGTGGCGCTCGCGCTCCTGCTGCCGACGGTGGGCGACGAGGGCGACCTGGCCGGGCTCCGCGAGCGCTGCCGCGCGCTCGCGATCGCCGACCGCGTGCGGCTCGTGACCGAGCCCCTGCCCGAGGCCGGCTCGCTGTGGCGGGAGGCCGACGTGACCGTCCGGGCCACGACCTCGGACGGGAACTCGCTCGCAGTGCTCGAGGCCCTCTCGCTGGGAGTCCCCGTCGTCGCCAGCGACTGCGTCGAGCGGCCGGAGGGGGCCGAGCTGTTCCGCACGCGGGACGGCGCGGACCTCGCCCGGCGGCTGGAATCGGTCCTGACCGACCTCCCGCGCTTCCGCGCTCGCGTGCGCGCGGTCTCCCACCCCGGAAGCGCTCGGGCGTTCCTCGAGCTGTACGACGGCCTCGCCGGCAGGTCGGTGGCCCATGCCGCTTGAGCGCTCGCGCATGCTGGTCACCGGCGCCGACGGGTTCATCGGCAGTCACCTGGTCGAGCGCCTCGTCCGGGACGGCCACCGCGTTCGCGCGCTCGCCTGCTACAGCGCCTTCGATTCGCGCGGGTGGCTCGACACGGCGGCGCCCGAGGTGCGGGAGGCGCTCGAGGTCGTGCCGGGCGACGTGCGCGACTTCCACTCCATCCGGGACGCGCTCCGGGACCGGGAGGTCGTGTTCCACCTGGCGGCGCTGATCGCGGTCCCCTACTCCTACCGCGCACCGCGCAGCTACCTCGAGACCAACGCGATCGGGACGCTGCACCTGCTGGAGGCGGCCCGCGAGGCCGGCGTGCGGCGTTTCGTGCACACCTCGACGAGCGAGGTCTACGGGACGGCACACTACGCTCCGATCGACGAGGCGCACCCGATCGCCGCCCGCTCCCCGTACGCCGCGAGCAAGATCGCCGCCGACCAGCTGGCGTTCGCCTTCCACCACACGTTCGGCCTGCCGGTCTGCGTGCTCCGCCCGTTCAACACCTACGGGCCGCGCCAGTCGCTGCGCGCCCTCGTCCCCTCGATCATCGTTCAGCTGCTGCGCGGGCGGGACGAGCTCGAGCTCGGCAACCTCGAGCCGACGCGCGACTTCAGCTTCGTCAGCGACGTCGTCGACGGCTTCCTGGCGGCGGCCGCCGCGGAAGGTGCGGTCGGCGAGGTGATCCACCTCGGGAGCGGCTTCGAGCTGTCGGTCCGGCGCGTCGCCGAGATCGTGTGCGATGCGGTCGGACGCTCCGCGCGGCTGGTCGGCGCCGCGGAGCGCACGCGTCCCGAGGCCGGCGAGGTGAAGCGGCTCGTGGCCTCGGCGGACAAGGCGCGCCGGCTGCTCGACTGGTCGCCGCGCTACGGCGGCGAGGACGGCTTCCGCCGCGGGATCGCGCGGACGGTCGCCTGGTTCTCGCGCCCCGAGAATCTGGCGCGCTACCCGGACCGCCTGGACGCGCTGTGAAGAGCGGAGGGCCGCTGGAAGTCGCGATCCTCGCCCGGGGACGGGGCGTGCGCCTGCACCCGGACACCGCCACGATCTCCGGGCCGTTGCTCCGGGTGAGCGGGCGCCCCGCCCACGAGGCGCCCTGAGATGGCGGGCGACGGCGGGGGGGCGTGGCGGATTCCGCTGGCCGCGACCGACCTGGACGAGGCGGAGATCGCCGCCGTGACGCGCGTGCTGCGCGGCGGCTGGCTGACGATGGGGCCGGTGACGGAGGAGTTCGAGCACGCCTTCGCCGCACGGCTCGGGGTCCGGCACGCCCTCGCCGTGAGCAGCGGGACGGCGGCGCTGCACCTGGCGCACCTGGCGCTGGGGATCGGTCCCGGGCACGAGGTGATCTGCCCGACCCTGACCTTCGTCGCCACGGCGAACGCCGCGCGCTACGTCGGGGCCGACGTCGTCCTGGCCGACGTCGTCGGACCCGACGACCTCACGGTCAGCCCTTCGGACATCGAGCGCAAGATCACGCCGCGCACGAAGGCGATCTCGGTCCTGCACTACGCCGGCTTCCCGTGCCGGATGGACGCGATCGTCGTGCTGGCCCGCCGGCACGGCCTGCGCGTGATCGAGGACTGCGCGCACGCGCCACTCGCCGTCCATGTCGCGGCCGACGGCAGCCGGCGCCACGTCGGCGCGATCGGTGACGTGGGCTGCTTCAGCTTCTTCGGCAACAAGAACATGACGACGGGCGAGGGCGGGATGGTCACGACCGGCGACGACGCGCTTGCCGCCCGCATGCGGCGCCTGCGCTCGCACGGCATGACCAGTCTCTCCCACGATCGGCACCGGGGCCGGACCGCGGACGACGACGTCGTGGAGCTGGGCCACAACTTCCGGCTGGACGACCTCCGCTCGGCGATCGGCCTGGTGCAGCTCGGCAAGCTGGAGGGCTTCCACCGCCGGCGGCGCGAGGTCTGGCGCTGGTACGCCGAGTCCCTGCGCGGGAGTCGGGCGGTGCGCCTGCCGTTCTGCGAGCGCGACCTCGAGGCGGCATCGCCTCACGTCCTGCCGCTCGTCGTCTTCGAGGATGTCGCGCGCCTCCGGCTGCGGCTTCACGCGAACGGCATCCAGACGAGTCGTCACTACCCGCCCGTCGGCTCGCTGTCGGTCTACCGTGGCACTCGGGGCGAGACGCCCGTCGCCGACGCGCTGCCGCTCGTCACGCTGCCGTTCGGGCAGCACCTCACGCCGGACCAGGTGCGGCAGATCGCGGCACTCGTCGCGTGATCGTCGGGTACCGCGCCTGGATCGACCGCGGCCGCAGCGCGGCCCGCTCAGTCGTCCGCGGTCGCTCGGCGGGGCCCCGCGAGCTTGTCCTCGAGCCGGGCGACGGCGCCGGCCGGGAGATCGAGCAGGTACCGGCCGTACGGAAGACGGCGCCATTCGGCCCAGCGCGCGGCCTTGTCCGCAGCCTCGTCCAGCAGCCGACGGGCCGCGCCGAGCGCCTCCTCCGACCCGACGTCAATCAGCGCGTCGGCGAGCAGCAACCGCGGCCGGACCGATTCCGGCTCGAGCCCGAGCGCGCGCTCCGCCGCCCGTCGCGCACCCACCGGATCGCCGGTGTCGAGCAGAAACGCAGCCAGCTCACAGGCGATCGACGGGTCGAACGGCGCGAGCGCGGACGCATGCTCGTACCCCACGCGCGCTCGCTCGCGGCACGACTCGTCGCGCGTCAGCGTGCGGCAGGCCAGCGCCTCGACCCGTGCGGTCGCGCGTGCGAACTCGGCGTCGCCGGCGTTCAGGCGCTCCGCGTGCTCGGCCGCTTCGCGCGCGGCGACATAGGCATCGACGCCCCACGCCTCGGGAATCCCCGTCAGATGCTCGGCTTGGTGCCTCCGGTACAGTGGATGAATCGGGTTGAGGCGGATCGCACGTTCGAGCCGGGCGTGTTGCTCGGCCGTGAGCCGGCCGTGTGGCAGGCCGCGAGCGGTACGCCACGCGGCATAGGGCCCGGCATCCGTGATCCCGAAGATGCCGAGGACGATCGCGGCGGCCACGAGCCGGAACGGCAGTCGGCATCCGGCGACGCGCGCGCCGGGCGACGAGACGACGGCCCCGAGCAGCGCCGCGGCCAGCAGGTAGGTCGCCGGCCAGGTGCTCGGGTTGTCCACCAGCGCATGGGCCGCGATCGCCACGAGAGCGGCCACGGCGCCGTCCGCGAACTCCGGCAGCTCTCCCCGGCGCCGGCGTGTCGCGAGGACGCGTCCGGCGAGCACGATGGCGACGAGCAGCGCGAGAGCCGCGGGTCCACCCAGCTCGGCCGGAAGACGCACGACGTCGGAGTGCGCGGTCGTGAAGGTCCGATCGTGGCGCAGGGGACCTTCACCGTCCGCGATCTGGAGCCGGGCGGCGGCGGTCGGGAACTGTCCCGGGCCCGTGCCCCACAGTGGGTCGGCGGTGAACGCGGTGAGCGCGGAGCGCCAGATCCGCCATCGCGTGTAACGGAATGGATCGAAGTCGCGCGCGCGCTCGACCTGGCTCGCGCCGATCAGTGCGAGCAACGCGAACGCGGCCACGCCGAGGGCGGCGCGCCGACGTCCGGGGAGCCTGCGCCAGCGCGCGAGGCCCCAGAAACCCCCGCCCGCGAGCAGTCCCAGCATCGCGCCGCGCGAGCCGGTCAGCACGAGCGCCGCGGCCGCCGGCGCTGCCACCGCATTCAGCGCCCAGCGCGAGCGCCTGCCAGCCTCGACCGCAGCCACGCCGACCCCGACGAGCAGGGCGGCGACGATCCACAGCGCGAGGTGGTTGGGGTTGAGGAACGTCCCCGCCGGCCGCCGCTCCGGCGCGGTCCACCACTGCGCGATCGCGTAACAGCTCTGCACGCCGGCTCCGGCGAGCAGCAGCGGCGCGAGCGTCGTCACGAGCCGCGGGCCGACGATCGTGGCGAGCCAGGCGACGGCGACCCAGGCTCCCAGCTCCAGGCACTGCAGCCAGGCGGCGTAGGCGTACGGCGCGCGCAGGGCGCCCGCACCGACCGCCAGGAGGAACACGATCAGCCCGCAGACCGGACCCGATGGCGGTGTCATCGGGGCGACCGGCGCGGCGCGGGCGCGAAGGAGTGCGGCGACGACGAGGGCGGCGACCCCGGCGTGCCAGACGAGCAATCCACCGGGAGAGCCCCCACCCTCGCCGAGGGTCGAGACGATCAGCACGAGCGCGAGGCCCGCGCCGAGCCGTCGCTCGTCCGACCGATGTGCGACCGCTTGCGCCGGTGGCCCGACCATCAGCGGACCCCCACGAGCGCGCGTCGGACGCCGTCTCTCGCCCGCGCGTATTCCGGCCGACCTGGGTCGAGCCGGGCCGCCTGCTCCCAGTCGGCGAGCGCCCCGGCCTGATCCCCCACGGCGAGACGGGCACGTGCGCGCAGGTCCCTCGCGGATGCGCGCGTCGGGGCCAGGCGGACCGCGCGTTCCGCCGGCTCCAGCGCGGGTGACTGCGTTTCCTCGGGGATCCGCGACGGCTCGCCCCGGCCCAGCGTGGCCGCGGCGAACGCCACCGCGGCGTCGATGTCCCACGGAGCCAGACTCACGGCACGCGCCGCCAGCGCCAGCGCCCGGCCGTCCTCGTTCAGGTGAGCGGCGGCGCGCGCCTCGCGACGGAACTCGCGCGCGACCCCGCCGAGGGCGGCGGTGACCGCGAGGACGATCACGGCCGCGAGTGCGGTGGCGTCGACGAACCCGCGGTGCGGGGGCAGAAGCCCCAGTCCGCCTCCCATCGTCGAGCGCCGCGCCACGATGCCGCGCAGGATCGCCGCCGTCCACAGGATCGACGGCATGGCGAAGGTGAAGTCGGCGAGATTGTGCAGCGCGAAGGAAGCGAGCCCGATCGCCGCGGCGCGGCGACCCGGCCCGACGGAGTCGTCTCGCGCTTGCCACAGCGGTCCGAGGAACAGCGCGAAGAAGACGCCGCTCCCGAGGACCGCGGCCGGCCAGCCGACCTCGGCTGCGATCTCGAGCGGGAGATTGTGCGCGTGCCGCGCCTCGTTGTCTCCGGGCCGGCGATGGGCGAGGATGGCCTCGGCGTAGGCCCCCGGTCCCACGCCGAGCCACGGGTTGTCCCGGGCGACCTCCCAGGCCGCTCGCCAGTTCGCCGTGCGCTGGCGCCACGGCCCCTGCGGATCGCGCGGGTCGAGCGGGGCGCCCCGCTGCATGGCGACCGCGGCGAGCAGCACGAGGAGCGTACCCAGACCGGCCAGCAGGACCACGCGGCTCCCCCTCCACAGCAGGAACGCGAGCAGGCTCGCGGCGGCGAGGCTTCCGGCGGCGGTGACGGAGGCGGTCGCGGCCAGGCCACCGAGCTGGACCGCGGCGGCGGCGATCCACAGCGCCCGGCGCGCTCCGCGCGTGCCGGCCGCGAAGGCGACCGCGAGCGGCAGGGTCAACGCCAGGAATCCCCCGAGCGCCGCGGGAGTGGCGAAGCCGGCGAAGGCGCGCCCTGCCTCCAGCTTGTGCAACATCGCCGGGGCGTCCGGAATCGTCGGGTCGGCCGTCACGATGGTCGCAACTCGCTCCAGGCCCCAGAGCTTCTGGTAGATGCCGTGGGCCGCGGCCGCGCCGCCGACCGCGGCCGCGATGCCAGGCACGAGGGAGGCGAAGCGTCGGTCGGACGCCGCCGTCGCCGCAGCGATGCCCGCAGCCGTGGCCAGCACGACGAGCGCGACGGGCTCGATCGCTGTGGCCGGGGCCGCGCCGGCTCGGGCCGACACCGCCGCGAGCACGAGCCCGATCACGACGGCCGAAGGCGCCAGGCTCCGGCGACTCACGGCGGGCCAGAGGAGGAGGGTGAGAAGGGCGACCAGCAGCGCTGCGCCGGCCAGTGCCTCGCCGCGCGTCTCCGGGGGGAGCAGACCGAGGATCGGGAGGAGCGAGACGAGCGCGAGCCGGGCCGGAAAGGGGACGGCCGAAGGTTGCTCTGGAACGGCGATACTCACTCCGCGCTGGCCACGAGCCGGGTCATTGTACGCCACGTGCCCTGGCGCGGGTGGCCGCGCGGTCGTCCGCGCCGGCCGCCGGCGCCGAGTTCCGGTGTGGTACGCTCCGGCGGTCGCCTTGAGTTCGATGACGCACTCGTTCCCCTGTCGTTCCCGCTCCGTCGCCCGATGAGTACGGCCGGCCGCGGCTGGTCATGGAAGCTCGACGGTTGGGCGACCCCGGCCTACGTCGCCTGCGCGGTGATCACGGCGCTACCGCTGTTCACGCGCCTCGGCCTCGCTCCCTGGCCGCCCGCGCTCGTGTATCTGGCGTTCTGGGTGGCACTGTTCGGAGCGCTCCGGCCCGTCGTCCGGTATCTCGGCTCCCGCCCGCAGCTGTCGGCCGCGGTGATCGCCGCGGGCAGCTCCGCACTCGCCGCGGCGGACGCCGTACTTTACCCGCAGTCGCGCACCGGACCGGCGCCGAGCACGGCCCCGGATGCTCTGATCGAACCGGCGCGGAACCTCCTGGCCGGACGCTTCCCCTACGACGTGGCGCTGCGGGACGCCGCCCCGGCGAGTCCGGGACCGGGCTGGGTCCTGCTCAACGCCCCGCTCACGCTGGCGGGCCTCGTCTGGGGGCTGTCCGCGCTGTGGCTGGCGGTCGCGGCGGTGCTGCTCGAGCGCCGGCACCGCGGCGCCGGCAGCGGCTTCGTCTGCATCCTCCTCGCGACCCTGCCCTTCGTGCGCATGAGCGCCGTGGGACACGATCTGTTCGCCGTCGCCTGTGCCCTCGCCGCCGCAGCCCTCGTCACCGATCTGTCGGCCGGGCGGTCCCGGCGCCTCGCGCTCGCCGGGCTGGCGACGGGAGTCGTCGCCACCGCCCGCGTGCCCCTGGTCGTGTTCCCCCTCGTGCTGGCGGCACTGCTGGCCGGCCGCGATCGGAGGCAGGGCGCGGTGTTCGGCGGCGCCGCGCTCGGCAGCGCGCTGTCGATCCACGGAGCCGCCCTGGCGTGGGGCCATGCCGTGGGTGCGGCCTACCAGCCGCTGCACGTGTTCGACCGCGCCCAGCGCGGGTTGGGGATCTGGCTGCTCGCCGCCGGTGCGGCAGCATGGCTGGGCTCCATGGCGGTGATCGTGGTGCGCGCGGACCGGGAACTCGCCGGTTGGCTGCGCTCGTTGTGGTGGTCGATGGTGCTGCCCTTCGGCGCGATCGGCTGTGCCGAGCTGGCGGCTCGCGGCTGGGCCTGGCGGGGCTGGGAGGGCTCGATCTACCTCGGCTTTCCGCTCCCGCTGCTGGCCGCGGCGCTGGCCCTGCGACTGGCTTCCGGAGCCGCCGCGGGCTCGAGCGTCCGCGCCGCAGCCGGGGCGGCCACGTCGGCGCGCTGAGTCCGACGGCCTCTCCAAAACGCGGCGGGGGCCCCCGAGGGGCCCCCGCCTGCAAGATCGGTTGTCGCCGCGGCTAGTCCTGCTTGCCTTCCGGCCACTGCACGAACGAGCCGTTCGAGAAGATGATGTCGTCACCGAAGGACGTCGTCTTTCCACCACCGGCCCCGACGAGGTTCAGCGTCGTGCAGTCTCCGGCACCCTTGCCGCACGAGCCGAGCGTGTAGTCGGTGCCCGCGGCCGGCGTCTCCACGTAGAAGTCCATGCCCCAGCCATCGCGCTCCGGCAGCTTGCGGATGTACGAGGGCGTCACGTGAACCTCGAGACCCGCGATGTCGGAAATGTTCTTGGGGTAGAAGTTGTTGTCGATCGAGTACTCCTCGATCGCCGTGCCCATCGAGCGCAGGTCGGCCATGGTGCGCTTCTGCTTGCCGCGGTCGATCGCGTTCAGCAGGTTCGGGATCGCGATCGCGGCGATGATGCCGATGATCGCGACCACGATCAGGAGTTCGATCAGCGTGAAACCCGAATTCTTCTTCGTCATCTCAGCGGCCTCCTTTGCAGATCCACCCGGACTCCAGCAACCGCGGTGCCAAGCTCCGGGGGATGGGGGGTGGGGATCCCAAGTCCTTTGATTCCAGGTAGTTGGAACCTCCGTCGGGCGCCGGAGGAACGCGGGGCTCGCCGGCCCGCGCGCGGATCGTGCCCACCGCTGTCGCTCCACCGGCGTCACGGCTGACACTCTACGTCACTTCCTTTCCGAATGCACGCCGGCCGGCTCGGCGGCGGGCTCGGTCTCGCCGGGTGCCCCGTCGCGCGAGATCCCGTACTTCTTGGCGAAGTAGCGGAACGAGCGGAAGGTCATGCCGAGCAGCTCCGCGGCGCGGGTCTGCACCCCGCCTCCGCGCTCCATCGCCTCGAGCATGTAGCGCCGCCGCGTCTCCTCCAGGTGTCGCTCGAGATCCATCCCCTCGGCGGGCAGCACGATGTCGATCCGGCCCTCCGCGGAGCGCCCGTCGCGCACCTCGGGCGGCAGGCTCTCCGGCCGGATCTCGTCGGCCGTCTCGAGCGCCACCGCGCGCTCGACGACGTTCTCGAGCTGGCGCACGTTGCCCGGCCAGTCGTAGGCCTCGAGGCACTCCAGCGCCCGGCGGGAGAGGCCGCCGGGAAGCGGCTTGCCGAGCTCCTCCCGGTACTTGGCCAGGAAGTGCTCGGCCAGGATCGGGACGTCCTCGCGCTTCTCGCGCAGCGCCGGCATGCGGATCGCGATCACGTTGATCCGGTAGAACAGGTCCTCGCGGAACTGCTTGTGGCGGACCATCTCTTCCAGATCCTGGTTCGTCGCCGTGATCACCCGCACGTCGACGCCGATCTCCTCGGTGCCGCCGACGCGGCGGATCTTCCGTTCCTGGAGCACTCGCAGCAGCTTGATCTGCAGCGCCGGCGTGGTCTCGCCGATCTCGTCGAGGAAGATCGTGCCGCCGCTCGCCACCTCGAACAGCCCCTTCTTCGTCGCCGTCGCACCGGTGAACGAGCCCCGCATGTGGCCGAACAGCTCGCTCTCCAGCAGCTCGTCGGGCAGCGCCCCGCAGTTGATCGAGACGAACGGCCGCTCGCCGCGCCCCGAATTGTAGTGGATCGCGCGTGCCACCAGCTCCTTGCCCGTGCCGGACTCGCCGGAGATCATGATCGTGCTGCTCGTCCCCGCCACGCGCCGGACCAGCGCGATGATCGCCTCCATCTTCGGGCTGCGGCCGATCAGCCCGTCGAAGCCGTAGCGCCCGTCGAGCTCGGCCCGCAGGTCGCGGTTCTGCAACTTCAGCTTCTGGTTCTCGCAGGCGAGCTGCTTCTGCTGCAGCGTCTTGCGCACGACGGTCCGGACCTCGTCGAGATCGAATGGCTTCTCGACGTAGTAGCAGGCCCCTTCGTTCAGCGCCTCGATCGCCGTCTGCTTCGAGCCGAACGCGGTCATCAGGATGACTTCGGTCGCAGGCGACGCGCGGCGCGAGCGGCGCAACAGCTCGAGGCCCGACATCTCGGGCATCGAGATGTCGCTGATCAGCAGGTCGTAGGGGCTGTCGCGCTCGATCCGCTGTCCGGCCAGCACCGCCGACTCCGCGGTCTCGACCGCGTACCCCTCCTTGCGCAGCATCAGCGCCAAGAGGTCCCGCATGCTCTTCTCGTCCTCGACGACCAGGATCCGCTGCACGGGTCAAGCTCCTCCGGCCGCCCGCAGCACGAGCGGCGTCGACGGCCGGGCGTCGGGCTCCGCCGGGCGCGCCGGCAGGCGGATCCGCACCGTCGTGCCCGAGCCCGGGCTGCTGTCGAGCTGGACCCGGCCGCCGTGCTCGGCCACCAGGCGGTAGACGATCGCCCCGCCCAGGCCGGTGCCGTGGCGGAACGAGCCCGAGAACGGCTGGAAGTAGCGGCGTCGCTCTCGCTCGTCCATCCCCACGCCGTCGTCGGCGAAGCTCAGCTCGACCTCGTCGCCCCCGGCCAGCCACTCGGCGCGGATCGTCAGCGTCCCCGATCCGGGCATCGCCTTGAGCGCGTTCTGCGCCAGGTTCCAGCAGATCTGCCGCAGCCGGTTGGGATCGGCCTCGAGCGTCATCGCCGGTGCCGCGAAGGCGGTGCGGATGCGGTGCCCGTGGGCGAACTCCGGGCTCTTGCGCAGCAGCTTGACGTTGTCCTCGATCAGTCGCACCAGGTCCAGCGGTTCGGGGGCGAACTCGCCGGGGCGGGTGAAGGTCAGGAAGTCGCGAATCGCCCGCTCCAGCCGCTGCGACTCGCGCAGGATGATGTCCATCAGCTCCAGCGCCTCGCCCTGCGGATCGATGCTGCCCTTGAGGTACTGCACCGCCCCGCTGACCGCGGCCAGCGGATTGCGCAGCTCGTGCGCCATGCCCGCCGCCATCTCGCCCAGCGCCACCATCCGCTCCTTGAGCCGCACCTCCTGCTCCAGCGCGTGGATCTCCGTCAGGTCCTGGAAGATGAAGAGATAGCCCAGCGGCCGTCCGATCCGGTCGAACAGGTTCGAGACCGCGAGACCCATGAAGATCCGGCGCCCGTCGCCGGTGACGACGTGGCGCTCGAAACGGAAGCGCCGCTCCGCCAGCAGGCGGCGGCGGATCTCGCGCAGCGACTCGGCGTCGAGCGCGAACAGCGACTCCACCGGCTGGCGCTCGACCTCGGTCGCGCTGCGGCCGAGCAGCTCGATCCCCCCGCGGTTGACGAAGTTGATCCGTCCGGCGAGATCGGTCGTGATCAGCCCGCTGTTGATCGACTCGATGATGTTCTCGTTCAGCGCCTGCAGCCGGGCGACGGCCCCGCGCCGCTCCGCCAGCTCGCGCCCCTGCAGCTGGACGCGACCGGCCAGCGCCGACGACAGCAGCGCCATCGCCAGCATCCCCACGAGGTGCGTCAGCAGCAGGTAGACGATGCGGCCCGGCTCCTGGCCCAGCAGCCCGTGGCGCTGGGCCCCGACCCCCACCGCGCCGCCGGCGTCGACCAGCACCAGCGCGGCGTAGGCCGCGATGCACAGCGCCGCGACGGACAAGGCACCGCGCCGCTCGAGCGTCAGCGCCGCGACCCCGATCGGGAGCAGGTAGAGGAACGACATCGGGCTGGTCCAGCCGCCCGTGATGTCGACGAACAGCGTGACGAGGCCGGCGTCGCCCACCAGCTGCAGCAGCGTGAAGCCGCGCGTGCCCGCGAGCCAGCGATCGAGCACCGCGTACAGCAGCACCAGCCCGTAGCTGGCGGCCGCCAGCAGGAACAGCGGCCGCAGCGTCTCCGCCGGGCGGAACAGCAGCTCGATCGCGAACGACGAGACCAACAGCGTCGTCACGACGACGACGCGCAGGGCCATCAATCGGCGCAGGTGCCGCTCGAGCTCGACGTCACCCATGGGCGCTCCGCCCCGCGCACCGCCCGTGCGGGCGGCGCGCGGGAGCCGGGTCCGACCCGAACCGCCTAGCCGATCTTCGTGATCAGGTCGAACATCGGCATGTACATCGAGATCACGATGCCGCCGATGATCATGCCCAGGATCACGATCATCACCGGTTCGAGCAGCGCCAGCAGGTTGGCCGTCGCCTCGTCGACCTCGTCCTCGTAGAAGTCGGCGATCTTGGACAGCATCGTCTCGAGCGCCCCGGTCTGCTCGCCGACGGAGACCATCTGGACCACCATCTCGGGGAAGACGTCGGTGCGCTTCAACGGATCGGCGATCGTCTTGCCCTCCTCCACGCTGCGACGCGTCTCCATGATCGCGTCCTCGACGATCGCGTTGCCGGAGGTCTTGGCGGTGATCTCCAGCCCCTCCAGGATCGGCACGCCGGACGAGACCAGCGTGCTCAGCGTGCGGCAGAAGCGGGCGACCGCGATCTTGCGCAGCACGCCGCCCAGCACCGGGATGCGCAACAGGATGCCGTCGATGTGGCGGCGTCCCTTGTGCGTCTTGTGGTAGCGGTACAGCAGGAAGATGCCCGAGCCGATCGCGCCGGCGATCATCCACCACCAGGCGCCGATGAAGCGCGACAGGCCGATCGTGATCCGCGTCGGCAGCGGCAGCGTCGCGCCCAGGCCTTCGAACAGCGAGGCGAAGGTCGGAATCACCTTCCACAGGATGACCCACACCACCAGCACGGCGATCGTGATCACCGCCGCGGGATAGACCATCGCCGAACGCACGGCCGCCCGCAGCTTGACGATCTTCTCGATGTACTGCGCCAGCCGCTGCAGGATCGTGTCCAGGATCCCGCCGGCCTCGCCCGCCGCGACCATGTTGCAGAACAGGTCGTCGAACGCCTTGGGATGCTTGCGCAGCGAGTCGGCCAGCGTGGCGCCGCTCTCCACGTCCTGCCGCACCTGGAACAGGATGCGCTGGAAGGCCTTGTTGTCCTGCTGGCTACCGAGGATCTCCAGGCACTGCACCAGCGGCAGCCCGGCGTCGATCATCACCGAGAACTGGCGGGTGAAGATCGCGATCTGCTTGGGCTTGATCCGGCCGCCGAACTTCGGCAGCGCGAACTCCTTGCCCTTCTCGGTGACGGCGGTGACGATGATCTGCTGTTTGCGCAGGGCGGCGATCGCGGCGTCCTTGCTCTCCGCCACCAGGACCCCCTCCTGGATCCGCCCTCCGCGCGTCCGACCCTTCCAACTGTAGTTCGGCATCGGTGACTCCTCCGCTCACTTCCGGCGAACGGTCGACGTCAGCTCGCTGGCCCGCGTCCCGGTGGGCTGGAGCCCCACCGCTCCGCGCTGCAGCATCTCCTGCAGCTCGTCCGGGTTGGACGACATCGAGAGCGCCAGCTCGCGGGTGATCTGGCGCGTCGCGACCAGGCTCCCCAGCGACTGATTGAAGGTCTGCATCCCGTAACGCATCTGCCCGACCTGCATCGCCGAGTAGATCTGGTGCACCTTGTCCTCGCGGATCAGGTTGCGGATCGCCGAGTTGGGCACGAGGATCTCCATCGCCAGCACTCGCCCCTGCCCGTTGGCACGCGGCAGCAGCGCCTGACACAGGATCCCCTCGAGCACCAGCGACAGCTGGGCGCGTACCTGCGACTGCTGGTGCGGTGGGAAGACGTCGATGATGCGGTTGATCGTCTGCGAGGCCGAGTTGGTGTGCAGCGTGCCGAACGTCAGGTGCCCGGTCTCGGCGATGCGCAGCGCCGACTCGATCGTCTCCAGGTCGCGCATCTCGCCGATCAGCACCACGTCCGGGTCCTGGCGCAGCACGGCGCGCAGGGCGCGCGGGAACGACTTGGTGTCGGCGTGCAGCTCGCGCTGGTTGATCAGGCACGCCTTGTGGCTGTGCAGGTACTCGATCGGATCCTCGATCGTCACGATGTGCTCGTGCCGCTCGCTGTTGATCTTGTCCAGCATCGCGGCCAGCGTCGTCGACTTGCCCGAGCCGGTCGGCCCGGTGACGAGCACCAGGCCGCGCGGCTTGTCGCACAGCTGGGCCGCGATCGGCGGCAGCCCGAGGCTGGCGAACGAGCGGATCTCCCACGGGATGGTGCGGAACGCCCCCGCGATCGCGCCGCGCTGGAAGAAGATGTTGGCGCGGAAGCGTGCCATGCCCTTGACGCCGAAGGAGAAGTCGAGCTCGAGGTTCTCCTCGAAGCGCTGCTTCTGGACGTCGGTCAGCACGCTGTAGACCAGCGACTTGGTCTCCTTCGGCCCCAGCGCCGGGACCTGCAGCGGCACCATCTTGCCGTGGATCCGGATCTGCGGCGGCGAGTTGGTCGTGAGGTGCAGGTCGGTCCCGTGCTGGTCGACCAGCGTCTTGAGCAGCTGGTGCATCGTGACGCCCATGCCCGGAGTGCGGGCCGGGTCGACGAGTCCGCTCGCCGCGCCGGTCGCGCCGCGTGACGCGGGTACCGTGGTTGCCGTCGGATCGTGCTCCACCCTCTCCACCTCCGGCGCGCCCGGCGCCGACCGGCCCGCGGACTACAGCACCGTCTCGCGGACCACCTCTTCCACCGTCGTCTCGCCCGCCCGGATCTTGTGCAGACCCGAAGCGCGAAGCGAGATCATCCCCTCCTCGATCGATTTGCGTCGCAGCTCGATCGCCGACGCGCCCGACAGGATCAGCTCGCGGATCTCGTCCGAGATCTCCATCACCTCGAACAGGCCGACCCGGCCGCGGTAGCCAGTGTTGTTGCAGTTCTGGCAGCCGCGACCCTTGAACAGCTGGATCCGCGGCGCCTCCTCGGTCGCGTAGCCGACGTCGACCAGCGCCTGCGTCGGCATCTGGATCGCTTCCTTGCACTCGCGGCAGATGCGCCGCACGAGGCGCTGGGCGCAGATCAGGTTGACCGAGGTCGAGACCAGAAACGGCTCGATCCCCATGTTCATCAGCCGGTTGATCGTCGACGGCGCATCGTTGGTGTGCAGCGTCGACAGCACGAGGTGCCCGGTCAGGGCGGCCTTGACCGCGATCTCCGCCGTCTCGAAGTCGCGGATCTCTCCCACCAGGATGATGTTCGGGTCCTGCCGCAGGAACGAGCGCAGGGCCGTGGCGAAGTTGAGGCCGATCTGCTCCTTCATCTGCACCTGGTTGATGCCGTGCAGGTTGAACTCCACCGGATCCTCGGCGGTCATGATGTTGGTCTCGGGCGTGTTCACCCGGTGCATCGACGAGTACAGCGTGTTGGTCTTGCCCGATCCGGTCGGGCCGGTCACCAGCACCATGCCGTAGGGCTTGAGGATCTGGCGCTCGAACTTGGCGAGCGACTCCGGCTCGAACCCGAGCCGGGTCATGTCGAGCACCAGGTTCTCCTTGTCCAACAGGCGCATCACGATCTTCTCGCCGAACAGCGTGGGCAGGACCGAGACGCGGTAGTCCATCTCCTTGGTCTTGCCCTGGAGCTTCATCTTGACCTTGATCCGGCCGTCCTGGGGCAGACGCTTCTCGGAAATGTCGAGCTTGGCCATGATCTTCAGCCGGCTGGTGATCGCGTCGCGCAGCTTGAGCGGCGGGTGCATGATCTCGTACAGCACGCCGTCGATGCGAAACCGCACCCGCAGGTCGCGCTCGTACGGCTCGAGGTGGATGTCGGAGGCGCTCTTCTTGATCGAGTCGGTGAGGATGATGTTGACCAGCTTGACGACCGGCGCCTCCTCGGTCGCGGCCTCGAGTGCCGCGATGTCCAGCTCCTCGTCGTCCTCCAGCAGCTCGAGCGCCTCCGATTCCTCCTCGGCCATCTGGTCCATCACCTTCTTCAGCTCGAGGCTGTGGGCCGAGCCGTAGTAGCTCTCGATCGCCTCGCGGATCGCGACCTCGCTGGCCACGACCGGCTCGACGTTGTAGCCGGTCATGAACTTGATGTCGTCCATCGCGAACACGTTGGTCGGGTCGGCCATCGCGATCGTCAGCGTGGCGCCGGTGCGATTGACGGGAACGACCAGGTACTTCTGCGCCACCTCCGACGGGATCAGGTTGATCACCGCGTCGTCGATCTCGAAGTGACGCAGGTTGATCGACGGGACGCCGTACTGCTCGGACAGCAGCTGGGTGATGTCGTCCTCGCGGACGTAACCGAGGTGGACCAGGACGTAGCCGAGCTTCTCGCCGGTCTTGCGCTGGGCGCCGAGCGCCTCCTCCAGCTGCTCCGCGCTGACCAGGCCGGCCTTGAGCAGCATTTCGCCGAGTTTGACCGCCATCTCTCCCTCGGACTCCGCCGCCGGCCGTCGCCGCCCGGTCCGGCCCGCAGCCTCACCCGCGCGGCGGGGCGTGACCCCGCCCCGCCCTGGCCCCGTGCCCTACCCTGCGCGAATCGCTCGGAATGTAGGGTCCGTGAAAATTATTGTCAAGCGCGTGACACTGGCTGCCACGGGGCGAGGGGGGGCGGGGGCGGGGCTCAGCCGGTCGTCGAGCGGGCGGGCGGCAGCAGGAAGCGCTCCATGAAGCCGGTCGAGATCCGGCCGCGCACGAAGTCCTCCTCGCTCAGGATCCGCTGCTGCAACGCGATGTTGGTCCGGATCCCCTCGATCACGAACGAGTCGAGCGCCCGCCGCATGCGCAGGATCGCCTCGCCGCGCGTGTTGCCGCGCGCGATCACCTTGGCGATCATCGAATCGTAGTAGGGGGGCACGACGGCCTCGGCGTGGCAGGCGGTGTCGAGCCGGATCCCGGGCCCGCCCGGCGGGTGGAAGGTCGTGATCTTGCCGGGGCTCGGCCGGAAGGTCTCCGCGTCCTCGGCGTTGATCCGGCACTCGATCGCGTGGCCGGTGATCGACACTTCCTCCTGGGTGAAGCTCAGCGGCTCCCCGGCGGCGATCCGCACCTGTTCCTTGATCAGGTCGATCCCGGTCACCACCTCCGTCACCGGGTGCTCGACCTGGATCCGGGTGTTCATCTCGATGAAGAAGAACTCGCCGCGCGCGTCGAGCAGGAACTCGACCGTTCCGGCGTTGACGTAGCCGACGGTGCCGGCGGCGGTCAGCGCCGCCTGCGTCATGCGCGCGCGGAGCTCGGCGTCGAGCGCCGTGGACGGACACTCCTCGAGCAGCTTCTGGTGGCGGCGCTGGATCGAGCACTCGCGCTCGGCGAGGTGCACCAGGTTGCCGTGGCTGTCGCCCACCACCTGGATCTCGACGTGACGCGGCTCGAGCAGCAGGCGCTCGAGGTAGACCTCGGGGCTGCCGAACGCGGCGCCGGCCTCGGCCCGCGCCGCCTCGAACTGCCGCTCCAGCTCCTCGGCCGCGCCGGCGATGCGCATCCCGCGCCCGCCGCCGCCGGCCGCGGCCTTGATCAAGAGCGGGTAGCCCAGCTCGCGCGCGATCGTGGCCGCGCTCTCGACGTCGGGAACGATGCCGTCGCTGCCGGGAACGGTCGGCACGCCGGCGGCGATCATCGTCCGCCGCGCCTCGGCCTTGTCGCCCATCCGCCGGATCACCTCCGGCGGCGGACCGATGAACGTCAGGCCGCACTCGCGGCAGACCTCGGCGAAGTGCGCCGATTCGGCCAGGTAGCCGTACCCGGGGTGGATCGCCTCGGCGTCGGTGATCTCGGCGGCGGAGATCACGGCCGAGACGTTGAGGTACGACTCGCGGTTCGCCGCGGGGCCGATGCACACCTCCTCGTCGGCGAACTTGACGTGCAGCGAGTCGGCGTCGGCGGCGGAGTGCACGGCGACGGTCTTGATCCCCAGCTCGCGACAGGCCCAGATGATCCGCAGGGCGATCTCCCCGCGGTTGGCGATCAGGATCTTGCGGAACATGGCGGCGCTCGCAGCTCCGGCCGGGCGCTCAGACGAGCGGCCGCAGCCGGAACAGCACCTCGCCGTACTCCACGGGCTGGCCGTTCGCGACGGGGATCTCGACGACCTCGGCCTCGATCTCGGACTCGATCTCGTTCATCACCTTCATCGCCTCGACGATGCAGATCACCTGCCCCTGGCGCACGCGGCCCCCGACCTCGGTGAACGGCGGGGCGTCCGGGCCCGCGGAACGGTAGAACGTGCCGACGATCGGCGCCCGCAGCTCGACCAGGCCGTCGGTCGCCGCCGTCTCCGGCTCGGCCGGCGGCGGCGGGATGGCGAGCGGCGGCGCGACCGCTGCCGCGTCCGCCGGCCGCGGCGCCTCCGCCGGGTGCGGCGGCCCGTCGGTCTTGACCAGCCGCAGCCGGAACCCCTCGCGTTCCAGCTCGAACGTCGAGAAGCTGCTGCGGGAGATCAGCTCGATCAGCTCGCGGAGTTCCTTGGTGTCCACACGGCCCTCCGGCGGGCGCGGCGCGGGCGGCGCGCTGCAGGGTAACACCCTGCGCGGCGGCCGAACAACCGTCGCCGGCGGGGTGCCGGTCGGCCGGGGAGGGCCTACGGACAGGCCTCGACGAACAGCTGGCTTCCGGCGCTGACCGTCGCCACCTCGCCGCCGGCGATCCGGCCGCGGAAGGTGACCGTGACGTTCGCCGAGCGGCTCTGGGCGGGGAACGCCGCGCGCAGCGCCGCCAGGTCCTCGCCCGTGATCGGGAAGAACTGTGCCTGGCCGGTGCTCCCGGCCACGATCGTGCTCGCCAGCGGAACGGTCAAGGGCGCCATCGCGAAGCCGTTGGCCCAGGCGTACTCGATGGTCACGCCCTCCATGAACACGTCGTTGAACGGCGATCCGCCGGAGAGCTCGCTCTTGGCCTCGTTGGCGAGGGTCGCCGACCACTCGGTGATGACGCAGGCATCGGCGAAGACGCAGACGTCGGTCGGGTCGGCCGGATCGCAGTCACCGCTGTCGAGGCAGGGCGCCCCGGTGACGCTGCAGGCGCCGGCGCCGCCCCCTTCCGTGATCGCCGGGTTGTCCAGCGAGAGGATCTGCAGCAGGATGTCCGCGCTGTCCCCGTCGTCCACGTCGTTGCCCGTGCAGCCCGCGGCCGCGAGCGCGGCCAGCGCCAGCAGGCCGATCCCGACGAGTTTCGCTCGACGCATGACCGTCTCTCCCTCACGCCGCCTGCATGATCTTCGGGGTGATGAAGATCAGCAGCTCGCGGTTCTGCTTGGTGATGTTCTGCGACTTGAAGAGCCAGCCGAACACGGGCAGCTTGCGGAACCACGGCACGCCCTGCTCGCTCCGCCCCTCGTTGACCGTGAAGATTCCGCCGATCACCGTCGTCCCGCCGTCCGAGATCAGCACCTTGGTCTGCGCGCGCTGCGTGCGGATCGAGGGGATGCCGCCCGCGGTCTGGACGAAGTCCGGCGAGTTGTTCTCGACCGTGACGTCGAGGATGATCGTCCCCTCCGCCGTGATCTGCGGCGTGACCTCCATCTTGAGCGAGGCCGAGACGAACTCGACGTTGATCTCGGTCGCCGTGGTGTTGACGATCGGGATGCGCACGCCCTGCTCGATCTCCGCCCGCTCGTTGTTCTGGGTCGCGATCTTGGGCGAGGACAGCACGCGGCCGTAGCCCTCGCTCTCGAGCGTGTTCAGCGCGACGTCGAGCGTGAACGAGTCGATGATGTTGCCGAAGCTCAGCTGCAGGCTCGAGGCGCCGCCGCCGCCCGGCAGGTTCAGCCCGTAGCGCGCGGACGCGTTGTGCGGGAAGTCGAGCCCCGTCGCGGTGCCCTTCGACGCGTCGGCGATCGCCGCGGCGCCCCACACCACGCCCAGGTCGCGCTCGAAGTCGCGCGAGGTCTCGACGATGCGCGCCTCGATCATCACCTGCGGGGTCTCGGAGTCGAGCGCCGAGACCAGCGCGTCGATCGGCGTGACCTTCTTCGGAACGTCGCTGATGATCACCGTGTTCGTCCGCTCGTCGACGATCGCCTTGCCGCGCGCCGTCAGCACGCCGCTCTCGCGGATCACCCGCTCCACGTCCCGTGCCTTGGCGTAGGACAGGGTGCGGGTGATCGTGATCGGCTCGACCTCCAGCTCCGACGCCTCCTTGAGCTGCTTGCGGGCCGCGGCCTCCTGGGCCAGCTTCTGCGTCGAGGCGATGCGGATCACGTTGTTGTCGAGCACCTTGTCCAGGCCGTTGTTGCGCAGGATGATGTCGAGCGCCTGGTCCCACGGCACCTGGTCGAGCACGACCGTGACGCGACCGGAGACGCTCGGATCGAGCACGAAGTTCAGCCCCGAGATCTCGTGGAACAGGCGGAACACCTGCTTCAGGTCGGCGTCGACCAGGTTGAGCGAGATCGGCTTCCCGCTGTAGGCGATCCGCTCGCTGCCGATCGTGCGCGTGGTGAACGACGCCGGGATCGCCGACTCGCCGGCGGGCTGCGCCTCTCCGGCGCGCGGGGCGGCCCAGGCCGGCGTGGCGCCGAGCAGCCGGTCGATCAGGTCGGCGCCGACGGCGCGCGCCGCGTGCGGGGCGGCGTCGGCCGCGACCGGCTCGGCGGCGGGCGGCGGCGCGGGGTGCGGCGTCCGCCGCTCCATCTCCTGCACCAGGCCGGCCACGTCCGCGACCGGGTCGGGGTCGCTCGCGGCCAGATCGAGCGGCGCCGGCACGACGTCAGCCTCGAAGATCACGACGATCGCGGTTCCCTGCCGCTCGACGCGCGGGCGCCGCGGCTCGCTCAGATCGAACACGACGCGCGTGACCGGAAACGGCTCGACCCGATGTTGCGCGGCGCGCACGGTGGACACCCCCGCCCGGCCGACCTCGTAGCGCTGCCGCTCGAGCCGGCTGACGACCCGCTGCAGGTCGATCACGAAGCGGGACGGCGCGTCCAACGCCTGCGTCTCGTAGTCGGCGGCGCCGTCGACCACGAGCGCGATCGCGGTCGAGGCCGCGGGAGCGGCGGAGTCCAGCTCGACGTCGATCAGGCTGAGGGGCGCTGCGGTCGCCGCGCCGGCCGCGGGTCCCGGCGGCTCCTGCGGCACGGCGGCCCCCGTCGCGCCCGCGGCCAGCATGACCGCGATCGCGACGACCAGCGTACCCTGCAACACCTTGCTCATGGATTGCTCCCCTCGTCCAGCGGCGTGAGCCTGCGGACGACGTCTCGGTACGGCTTGATCTGGCGCGGGTCGTCCACCTCCTGGCGGAAGGTGACGCTGCCCTCCTTCCCGTCGATCGCGATCAGCGTCGCGTCGAACACGCGCTCGCCGACGCGGAGGAAGTAGCCCTTGTTGTCGGAGCCGACGAAGAAGGCGAGGTGGCCGGTCTCGGTGTCCTCGACGATCCCGGTCAGATCGATCTCGCCGACGAGCATCCCGGCCACGCCCGGCGGCCGCGGCCCGCCGCGGGTCGACTTGTCCGGCGCGAACAGCGAGCGGAACGGATCCCGTCGATCCTGCGGATCGTAGCTGAAGGCCTGACCCCGCAGCAGCTCCTCCTGCTGGCGCAGGATCTCGCGCACGGCGGAGTCGTCGTGCGCCGCGGGCTGTTCCTCCGGCGCCTGCTTGGCCGCCGGCGCCTCCTGCGCCAGCGGGAAGGCCGGGGCCGAGACGGCCGCCGCCAGGATCAGCCCCGCGGTCGCCACGAGCAGCGTCGCCCGTCGTTTCATCGCGCTCCCTCCTGCGTCCCCGGTCGCTCGGTGTAGACGAAGGTCGTCGCCGTCAGGCTCGCCTGGATCGTCTTGCCGGGGTCCTTGGCCGAGCCGATCCGCAGGTTGTCGACGTTGATGATCCGCGAGTACTTGCTGACGCGATCGAGGAAGATTCCCAGGTCGTGGTAGCGCCCCACGACCTGCATGTCGATCGGAAACTCCTGGTAGAACTCGGCCGGCTTCAGCGCCCCGGGCGAGAACGACTTGAGGTCGAGGTTCGACTGGTCACCGAGGTTCTTGATCCAGCGCAGCAGCTCGCCCGTCTCGCGGTCGGTCGGCAGGATCTGCTGCACGTCCTCCAGCTTGAGCTCGAGGCTCGCGATCTCGCGCTCGAACTCCGGCAGCCGCTGCTCGATCGCCTGACCCTTGAGGATCTCCTTGCTCTTGTCGGCGTGCGCCTGCTCGAACTGCACGATCTGGCGCCGCTGCTCGCCCAGACCCGGCCAGATGTAGTAGGCGGCGGCCACGATGCCGAACATCAGCGCGACGAACACCAGCACCTGGCCGTAGTACGGAAGCCGTTCGAGCATGACCTCTCCTCCCTGCGTTCAGCTCTGCCTTCCGGGATCGGCCTGCGACTCGCCGACGAAGGTGCAGGTGAGGCTGAACGAGACTCCTTCCGGAACCTCGAACGTCCGGCCCAGCGTCACGTTGTCGAAATAACCGGATTCGGTCAGGTTGGTGTAGAAGTTGGAGACCGCGTTGTAGGTCGTGGCCTTGCCGCCGATGCTGATCTGGTTGTTCGCGGCCGACATCGTGTCGAGCCACAGGTAGTCCGGCAAGCTGCGCGACACCTTGTCCAGGATGTGCACGGGCACGGTCTGCCGCTTCTTGAGGTTGGTGATCAGCTCGATCTTGCGCGCCAAGAGCGCCTTGTGCGCCTCGTACTCCTCGCCCTTCTTGATCACCGGCGCCAGGCGCTTCAGCTCCTGCTCGGCGGCGGCGAGCTGCCGCTGCCACTGCTGCGCCTCGCGCTGCAGCATCCACCACCAGCCGCCGGCCAGCGCCAGGCCCAGCGCGAGCAGCACGACGAGCAGCAGGTTCCGCCCGCCGCTCAGTCCCTCGAGCTGCAGCCGCGGCGCCGCCGTGCCCGCCTTCGCCGGCTTCTTCTTTTTCTTCTCGGAGAGCAGGTTGATGCGGATCATCGCTCACTCCCCCGCTTTCCGCAGCGCCAGCCCGACGGCGACGGATGCGGTCGGCAGCATCTCGTTGATCAGCTCCGGCGTCGCATCGCGGCCCGCGGGCGGGATCTTGCGAAACGGATTGAACAGCTCGACCTGGCAGTCCAGCCGCTCGCCGAGCGACTCCTTGAGGTGCGCGATCTGCGACGCCCCGCCGGAGAGGTAGAGCCGGCCGAGCGGGCTGTCGCTGGCCGAGATCTGCTTGAAGAAGTCGAGGGTCTTCTGGATCTCGGCGCCGACGTCGTCGTTGACCGCGGACAGGATCGCCTGGGCCCGCTCGTAGGGCAGGCCGTCGATCTCTTCGCCCCGCTTGAGCCGCTCGGCCTGGTCGGAGGAGAGGTTCAGGTCCTTCTGGATCTGATCGGTGTACTGGTTGCCGCCGATGTTGATGTCGCGCCAGTAGACCGACGTCCCGCCCTGCAGCACGCTGATCGAGGTCACGGCCGCCCCGATGTCGACGAGCGCCACGACCTGCGAGCCCTCGACGTCGTAGTTGGCCTCGAACGCGTTCTGCATCGCGAACGCCGCGATGTCGACCACCGCCGCCTCGAGCCCGGCCTGGTGGATCACGCCGACGTAGTCGTTGATCTTCTCGCGCTTGGCCGCGGCCAGGAGCACGTCCATCTGCCCCTCGCCCGACAGGCTCGAGCCCTCGAGGATCTTGTAGTCGAGGTGGACCTCGTCGATCGCGAACGGGATGTACTGCTCGGCCTCCCAGTGGATCGACTCGGCCAGCTCGGCCTCGTTCATCGCCGGCAGGCTGATGCGCTTGATGATCACCGAATGTCCGGAAAGCGCGGTCGCGACCCCGGCCGAGCTGGGGATCCCGGCGCGCTCGAACAGCCTTTGGATCGTCTCCGACACGAGGTGCGAGTCCATGATCGCGCCGTCGACGATCGCCTCCGCCGACAGCGGCTCCCAGCCGAGCTTGCCCAGCTGCAAGCCGCGGCCCCGGCCGAGGTCCTTGAGCTGGACGACCTTGATCGAGCTGCCGCCGATGTCGAGCCCCACCAGATTCTTGGTGCGTCCGAACAGCATGCGTCCCTCGCCGGCGCCGCGAACCACTCCGGGGGTCCGGAGCCCGATTCGCGGTTCAACCTATGTCATCGCTCCCAAGACAGTCAAGCCAAAAACCACCCGAGGTGATCCGGCGGCCCTCGTTCGGGTCCGCTCGGGGATTTCCTGAACGCCTCCGCCGTCTCGGGTCGCCCCGCGCGGGTTCCGCTCGGTCCGGGTTATCCGGATCGTCGGGGCACGCTGAACCCAATATAGGTACCGGCCCGGCGAAGGCAACCGGCCCCCCGGCGGCCCGCCGGGCGGGCCGCCGGCTTGACAGGTTTGGGGCGTTTTCCTAGGATGCGTCGTCGCTGCGCGGGGCGAGGCCGCGCGGAGTCAACCCATGGCGCGAATCTGCGAGACGTGCGGAAAGGCCACGACTCACGGGCACGCCGTGTCCCATGCCCACAACGTGTCGAACCGGCTGTGGCTGCCGAACCTCCAGCGCGTCCGGGTGCGTCACGAGAACGGACGCACGCGCCGCCTCCGCGTCTGCACCCGCTGCCTGCGCAACGGGCGGGTTCGCAAGGCCGTCAGCTGAGGGCCACCGCGTCGATCTCGACGCGGGCGTCCCGGGGCAGCCGTCGCACCTCGACCGAGACCCGCGCCGGCGGGGTACCGGGGAAGAACCCGGCGTAGACGCGGTTGACCTCCTCGAAGTCGTCCAGGTCGATCAGGTAGACGGTCGTCCGCACGACGCGATCGAGCCCGCTGCCCGCCGCCTCGAGCACGGCGGCGACGTTGGCCAGCGCCTGGCGCGCCTGCTCCGCCGCCCCGCCCGCGACCAGCTCCCCCGTGAGCGGATCGAGCGCGACCTGCCCCGAGACCCAGATCAGGCCCCCGGCGGCGATCGCCTGCGAGTAGTGCCCGACCGGGCGCGGAGCCCGCTCCGTCCGGATCGCGCGCGACTCTCGCTCCCCGCTCATCCCCGGCTCACGGCAGCGCCCGCGAGACCGCCCGCACCCCGCGGATCTTGCGGATGCGGACGATCAGGCGGTCCATCTGCTTGCGGTCGGCGACGGCCACGACCATCGTGATCCGCGCGTCGGGCGTCTCCGAGGTGCGGGCCTCGACGTCGCGGATGTTGGTCCGCTCCTCGGCCACGGCCGAGACGATCTTGGCCAGCAGGCCCTGCTGGTCCTCGACCTCGACCACCAGCTTGACCTCGAACATCTGCAGCGCTTCCTGCCCGACGTCGGCCCACTCGACCTCGATCCGGCGCGCCGGGTCGTACAGCAGCTGCGACACGTTCTTGCAGTCGGCGGAATGGACCGACACGCCCTTGCCGCGCGTGATGTAGCCGACGATCGGCTCGCCCCGCAGCGGGTTGCAGCAGCGGGCGAGCGAGATCATCACCTCGGCCATGCCGCTGACCTTGATCCGCTGGTCGCCGCGACCGAGGGCGCGCCGCACGACGCGGGCCACGACGCCCTCGGCCTTCTCCGTCAGCTCCGACTCGGGAACCAGGCCGCACAGCAGCGCGTGCGGCGTGACCGTGCCGTAGCCGACCGCCGCGTGGAAGTCCTCCAGCGCGGGATAGCCGAGCTTGCTCAGCGCCTCGCGCAACCGGCCGTCCTCGGCGAACGGCTTGAGCGCCAGCTTGTACTTCCGCAGCTCCTTGTCGGTCAGCTCCTTGCCCAGGGCCTCGGCGCGGTGGCGCTCGTTGGCGTTGAGCCACGAGCGGATCTTGCTGCGGGCGCGCGGCGTGCGTACCAGCGTCAGCCAGTCGCGGCTGGGGTGGCGGCTGGGGTGGGTCAGGATCTCGAGGATGTCCCCGTTCTGCAGCACGTAGCGCAGCGGGACCATCCGCCCGTTGGCCTTGGCGCCGGAGCAGTGGTGCCCGACCTCGGTGTGGATCGCGTAGGCGAAGTCGATCGGCGTCGCGCCGCGGGGGAACGACAGCACGCGGCCCTTGGGCGTGAAGGTGTAGACCTCCTCCGGAAACAGGTCGATCTTCATCAGGTGGACGAAGTCGAGCGGATCCTTCAGGTCCTGCTGCCACTCGAGGATCTGGCGCAGCCAGCTCACCTTGTCGAGGTCCTGCCGACCGGAGACGCCCTGCCCCTCCTTGTACTGCCAGTGCGCGGCGATGCCCTCCTCCGCCACGCGGTGCATCTCCCGCGTGCGGATCTGCACCTCGAACGGTTGCCCGCGGTCGGTCATCACCGAGGTGTGCAGCGACTGGTACATGTTCGGCTTGGGCATCGCGATGTAGTCCTTGATCCGGCCCGGCACCGGACGCCAGATCGAGTGCACGATGCCGAGCGCTCCGTAGCAGTCCTTGACCGAGCCGGTGACGAGGCGGAAGGCGATCGTGTCGTAGACCTGGTCGACGGCGATTCCCTGCGCCTGCATCTTCTTGTAGATCGAGTACAGCGCCTTCTGCCGCCCGCTGATCTCGGCCTCGATCCGTTGCTCGCTCAGGATCTGCTCCAGCCGCGCGCGGATCTCGTGGATGAAGCGCTCGCTGACCGTGGTCCGCGACTGCAGCGCCCGCACCAGCTCGGCGCAGGCCTCGGGCTCGAGGTGGCGGAACGCCAGGTCCTCGAGCTCGGACTTGATGCGGCCGATGCCCAGCCGGTTCGCCAGCGGGGCGTAGATCTCGCGCGTCTCGCGCGCCATGCGCTCGCGCCGCGCCGGCTCGAGGTGCTCGAGCGTCCGCATGTTGTGCAGCCGGTCGGCGAGCTTGACCAGGATCACCCGGATGTCGTCGACCATGGCCAGGATCATCTTGCGCAGGTTCTCGGCCTCGGCCTGCTCCTCGGTCGCGAAGTTCAGCTTGGAGATCTTGGTCACGCCCTCGACGATGTGGGCGACGTCGGGGCCGAACTGCTCGCCGATGTGCGCGATCGTCGAGGGCGTGTCCTCGACCAGGTCGTGCAGCAGCCCGGCGACGATGCTCGCGCTGTCGAGGCGCAGCTCGGCGAGGATGCCCGCGACCTCGAGCGGGTGCACCAGGTACGGCTCGCCCGAGAGCCGCACCTGGGAGCGGTGCTCGCGCTCCGACAGCAGGTAGGCGCGCCGCAGCGGCTCGAGGTCGGCCTGCGGCTGGTAGCCGCGGACGCGCGCCAGGAGCTCCTCGAAGCGGCCTTCGAGCGGCGGTCCTTCCGGCCGGCTGCGCCGGCCGAGGGCCAGCGGCGATCGCTGATTCTTCATGCGCCGGGGCCGCCGGCCGCGCAGCCGCGGCCCACCCCCCGACGGGAGACCGTTGCCGCGCCGCAGGGCCCTGCGTGATTATACGTCGCGCCGCGCGATTCCCGCCGGGAGAGGCGGGAGCCGTCGCCGGCGGCGGCGCGCCGGCGTGGCGCGCCGGGGTTGCTACCCGGCCCGGCGCGAGGAGGGGTTGCGCAGCTTGCGCGCCGGACGGCCGCCGGGCGCGGCTGCCGCCGTCGCCGTGGTCCGGGCGCGGCGGTCGAGGAAGCGCTTCCACATGACCAGGAACGGGCTGGCGATGCAGATCGTCGAGTACGAGCCGATCACGATGCCGAAGGTCAGGACGAACGCGAAGGCGTTCAGCGCGGGACCGCCGAACAGGTAGAGCCCGAGGCAACTCATCCACGTCAGTCCCGACGTGATGATGGTGCGGCTGAGGGTCTGGTTGATCGACAGGTTGACGGTCTCCTCCAGCGACCCGCCGACGCGGTTGCGGAGGTTCTCGCGGATGCGGTCGAAGATCACGACCGTGTCGTTCACCGAGTACCCGATCAAGGTCAGGAACGCCGCCACGACCGGCAGGCTCATCTCCTTCCACAGCAGCGAGAACGCCGCGAGCGTGATCAGCGCGTCGTGGGCCACCGCCAGCACGGCCGCGAAACCCCATTGCAACTGGTAGCGCACCCAGATGTAGAGCAGCATCACGACCAGCGAGAGCAGGATCGCCCACGCCGCCTTGCGCACCAGCTCGCGGCCGACCGCCGGTCCGACGTACGACTGGCTGCGCACCGCGAACGGCCCGAACTCGGCGGTGTCGCGCAAGAACTCGCCGATCTCCGGCGTGAAGCCCGGAATCGCCTGCAGCTCGTCGAAGCCGGCGAAGATCGCCGCCTCGCGGCGCTCGGCGACGATCGCCTGGGCCAGCGCGGTCGCCGGCTCGGCGCCGACGTCGGGGATCCCGGCCAGGAGCCGCGCGATGCTCGCGGCGTCGGCGACGTTGAGGTCGAGGCGGCCGCTGCCGCCGTCGGCGTCGCGCAGCGTCCGGGCCACGCGGGTCGTCAGGTCCTCGTCGCCGGCGCCCGGCACCGCGCCCAGCCGGATGTAGACCTCGTTCTCCGACGGGTCGCCGATCGTCGTCACGACCTGGCTCGTCAGGCCGCCGGCCTCGAGCGCCGCCCGGATCGCGCCGACGTCGGGCCGCGCCGCGTACTTGATCTGCAGCTCGGTGCCGCCGGTGAACTCGATGCCGAGGTTCAGGCCGCGGACGAGCAGCACCCCGACCGACCCCAGCAGCAGCAGCAGCGACAGCCCCATCAGCGGCCGGCCGGCGCGCATGAAGTCGATCTTGGTGTCCTTGATGATCTCGATCACGAGCCGCTCCTGCACGCGGGGCGGGCACGCGCCGTTCGGCCCGGCCGGCGCCGCGGAGCGGCGGCCGGGACGGCTGCCGGACTGCCGCCGCGGGCCACTAGATGCTCAGCCTCTCGCGCCGCCCGGATCCGGACAGCACGAGCTCGAACAGCTGGCGCGAGACCCACACCGCGGTGAACATCGAGGCCGTGAGGCCGATGATCAGCGTGACCGCGAAGCCGCGCACCGGGCCCGTGCCGTACAGTCCGAGGAAGATCGCCGCGCCGACCGTCGTCACGTTGCAGTCGACGATCGTGCGGAACGCCTTGCTGAAGCCCTGGTCGACCGCGGTGCGCACGGTCTTCCCCAGACGCAGCTCCTCGCGGATGCGCTCGAAGATCAGCACGTTGGCGTCGACCGCCATTCCGACCGTCAGGATCAGCCCGGCGATGCCGGGCAGCGTCAGCGTCGCGCGCACGTTGGCTCCCGAGAACAGGAACGGCAGCGCGCCCAGCGCGCCGAACGTCAGCAGCACGTTGAGCGCCAGCGCCACGACGGCGTTCACCCCGGCCAGACGATAGTAGACGACCATGAACAGCATGATCGCGCCGAACCCCGCCAGGCCGGCGGCCAGCCCGGCGCGGATCGAGTCCCGTCCGAGCGACGGGCCGACGGTGCGCTCCTCGATGATCGAGACCTTGGTCGGGATCGCGCCCGAGCGCAGCTTCAGCGCCAGGTCCTCGGCCTCGGTCACGCCGAACCGGCCGTAGATGATCCCCTGGTCGCGGATCCGGCCGCGGATCACCGGCGCCGAGATCACGGTCTTGGCCTCCGCGCTGCCGAGCACGATCGCCATCTTGCGCCCCAGGTTCTCGGTCGTCGCCGCCTCGAAGCGCCGGCCGGCCTCCTGCGTCAGCTCGAACGAGACGGCGGGATCGCCCCACTCGTCGCTCGAGCGGAAGGCGTTCCGCAAGTCGTTGCCGACGACGACCGACACCTGCTTCAGCGGCCACCACAGCGTCGCCGTCCCGCCGCCCTCGGTCGTGAACGGCTCGGGATAGAGCTCGGTATCGGCCGGCAGCGCGCCGCCGAACTGCGCGATCGCCGCCTCGCGCGAGGTCGGCGGGACCCAGTTCGCCGTATCGCCCGCCCCCGGCGGGTAGGTCACGGCCTTCCACTCCAGCACGGCCGGGTCCTGCAGCAGGTCCTTGACCCGCTCCGGGTCGTCGACGCCGGGGAGCTGGATCAGGATCCGGTCGCCCTGCAGCCCCTGCTTCTGGATCAACGGCTCGCTGACGCCCAGCCCGTCGATCCGCTGGCGCAGGGTCGCCAGCGTCATGTCGACGGCGGTCGTCGTGTAGTAGGCCCGCGCGTCCGGCGGCACCGTGACCCGCCAGCGCCCGGTGCCGCTGTCGCTGATCTCCACGATCTCCCAGCCTCCGACCGTCTCCTCCAGTGCCTTGCGCACGTCCGCGCCGCGCCCGGCGTCGGTGCCGGCGATCTCGAGCGAGGTCTCGTCGCGGGCGACGATCGAGCTGTAGCCGAGGCCGTCCTCCTTCAGCCGCTGGCCGATCCGGGTCTGGCTCAGCTCCAGCTGGTACTGGACCGCCGCCTCGGTGTCGACCTCCATCAGGATGTGCGCCCCGCCCCGCAGGTCGAGACCGAGGTTGATCCGCTCCTGCGGCGGGTAGATGGCGAACACCGCGCCGCCCACCACGGCGGCGGACACGAGCAGCTTCCACATCAGCGGCGTATTGGGCATGACTCGTCTTGCGCCCGGCTCTCTGGCGGCGCTAGCGGCGGAGCCCGTGCGCGGCCGGGATCGATCCGCGCCGGCGCTCTCGGCCCGCTCGCATCAGCTCGACTCCCCCGGCCGCTCCACCGAGGAGATCGCGCTGCGGGAGACCTCGACCTTGACCTGATCGGCGATCCGCAGCTGGACCACGCCGTCGCTGACGCCGACGATCGTGCCGTAGATCCCGCCGTTCGTCAGCACGCGGTCTCCGGCGCGCAGTTTCCCCAGCATCTCCGCGTGCGCCTTTTGCTTCTTGCGCATCGGCGCGAAGATCAGGAAGTAAAAGATGCCGATGATCACGAGGAACGGGACGAACTGCACGAGCAGGCTCGGCTGCCGGCCGTCCGGGCTCGGCGCCGCCGCGGCCAAGAATGGCGTGAAGGAAGACGATCGCATGGGAAAGCCGAGATTGTGACGCACGGCCGGCGGGGCGTCAAGCAGCCGCGGCCGGCCAGCCGATGCAGGCGATCTGCCGCCCGGCGCCCGCGCCCTGCCGGCGGTGGGAGAAGAACAGTTCCCCGGCGCAGGCGGTGCACCAGGGGGCGACGTGGATCGCCGCGGGCGCGACTCCCGCCGCCAGCAGCTGGAGGTGCACCGCCCGCCGCAGGTCGAGCCGCCCCCGCTCCCCGATCCGTTCCGGCGCGGTGCCGGCGGCTCCGGCCACGGCCTCCAGCACGTCCGTGCCCACGGTGTAGCAGCACCCGCCGATGGCAGGACCGAGTGCCACGATCAGCTCGTCCGGTCCGACCCCGTGCGCGGCCAGGGCACCGACGACTCGTGGCGCGACGCCTGCCACCGTACCCCGCCAGCCGGCGTGGGCCGCAGCCACGGCGCGACCCCGACGGTCGGCGATCAGCAGCGGAACGCAGTCGGCCCAGCGGACCGCGATCGACGCGTCGGCCCACTCCGCGCGCAGCGCGATCCACGCGTCTCCTTCCGGCTCGTGATCCCGCAGCGTGTCACGGCCCGCGCGGAGCACGCTCGCTCCGTGGACCTGGCGCGACTCCGCCGGCATGGGCAGCCCGGCCGCGCGGCACAGGCGCCGCCGCTCCGGCCCCGCACCGCCGGCGCCGGCCAGGTCGGCGTCCCCCGGGCGCGGGCCGATCCGCGTCGAGAAGGCGTGCGCGACACCGGGTGCGGAACGGAGCGGGCGGCACTCGATCCACACGAGCCCCCCGCGCCTCCGCAGGCGCCAGGCGCGGGCCGCGTCCGACCGCTGCGGCATGCCCCCGCTACTAGTGCTTCTTGAGGGTCTCGATCATCCCGCGCACGCGGGCGACGTCCGCGGCGGAGGGACTGACCCGGACGTACGTCTCGAGCGCCTCGACCGCGCCCTGGCGATCGCCGACCCCGAGCAGCGCGTACCCCAGCTGCTGGTAGGCCAAGCCGTAGTCCGGCTTGATCTCGAGCGCCTTGCGGAAGGCGTCGATCGCGCGACGCGTGTCGGCCTCGCTGCGATCTCTGCGGTTCATCGTCAGCACGCCGAGGTTGTAGAACGTCTGGTAGGCGTCGGCCGGATCGAGCTCCGCGACCTTCTGGTAGGCCTGCTCCGAGCGCTGCGGGTCGCCTGCCGCCGCGTGCAGCCCGCCCAACGCCATCCAGGCGTTGACGTTGGCCGGGTCGATCGTCGTGATCCCCTCGTACGCGGCGATCTGGCCCGGGCTGTCATCGAGTTCCCCGGCCACGAACGCCAGGCGCTCGCGCAGCTCGATGTCGCCCGGCACCGCGGCGATCGCCGCCGCGAGCGTGGCGCGGGCGGCGTCGAGCCGGCCGCGCTCGATCTGCGCGCTCGCCAGCACGCGGTGCGCGTCGGCCAGCGCCGGAGCGATGCCGATCGCGCGCTGGGCCTGGACTTCGGCCTCGGCGTAGCGCTCCAGCCCGTAGAGCACCTTGGCGAAGGTGGCGGCGCGGTCCGCGTCGTCCGGGCTGGCCGCGATCGCCTTCTCGAAGTGGCGCACGGCGGCCTCGAGCTCGCCCGCCTGCGCCAGCGTCAGCGCCTCGTTCCACGCGTCGGAATCTCGCGGGGCCGCGGCGGCGGCCGGCAGCTCCGGCTCGTCGGGTCGCCCTGCCGGCACCGGCTGCGCCAGCTCGCTCTCCGGCGCGAGCGTCAGGTCGACGCGCGCCGACCCCAGCGGGCGGATCGCGATCTCGGGGATCTTGGCGCCCAGGGGCAGCTCGCTCTCCAGGATGTCGCCGACGAGGACCTTGTGCACCGTGCGGCTCTCGATCACGACTTTGACCGGCACGTAGCCCGCGGCCTCGACCAGGATCTCCCACTTGTCGGCTTCCTTGGGCGTGAACAGCCCGGTCGCGAAGTACCTGCCCTTCTTGTTGGTGGTGGCCGAGTACGTCATGCTCGGATTGCCCCGCGGGCGGAAGGTGACGACGACGCCTTCGAGCGGGTTGTCCTCGCGGTCCTTGACCGTGCCGTACGCCTCGCAGGTCGCCTGACCGAGCGCGGTACCGCAGAACAGGACGGACAGCAGCGTGCCGCCGACGATCGCTCTGGCGCGCGTGATCCCGATGACCATCCGTTCCACCTGTCCCTCGTGCATTATACGCGATCCGCTCCGGCCGGCGCGGCGGCCGCGCGGGCCGCGGAGCGTGCTATAGTCGCCCGCCGTCGCCCGAGGTGCCGCCCGTGCGCCCGCCGTCGCCCGCCCGTCCGGTCCACGACTCGCTCGTCGAGATGACCGAGATCGTGCTGCCCGAGGACACCAACCCGCGGGGCTCGATCTTCGGGGGTCGGGTCCTGGCGCTGATCGACAAGTGCGCGGCGGTGGTGGCGATGCGCCACGCGCAGAGCGCGACGCTGACCGTGGCCCTCGACTCGGTCGTGTTCCTGAACCAGGTGCTGCTGGGCAACGTCCTGCTGCTGCGCGGGCGTCTCAACGCCGCCTTCGGCTCGTCGATGGAGGTCGAGATCGAGGTCCACGCCGAGGACCCGCTGACCGCTCGGCGCACGCTGACGACCCGCGCGTTCGTCACGATGGTCGCGGTCGATTCCGGCGGAAGGCCACGTCCGGTCCCCGCGCTCGAGCTGCGGGACGACGCCGAGCGGCGACGCGCGGCCGAGGCCGGCGCTCGCCGCCGGGCGCGGCTCGACACCCGCAGCGGTCCCGCCTGACGCGGCCGGTCGTGCCGCCCGGAGCGGCGACGAGCGGCGGCGGCGGCCGGCGGCCGCTCAGACGGCGGCGGCCGCGAGCCGAGGCCGTTGCGACGCGCACGTGAGCGCCGCGTCCTCGAGCGGGCCGGCGAGGCCTCCCGCGCCCTCGACGAGCAGCTCCTCGCGCACCAGCTCGAGGCTCGCCCAGCGGTCGCCGGCGATCGCCCGCAACGCTTCGTCCGGCCGCAGCGAGGCGCTGCCGGGGTGGTGCGCGAGCGTCAGGCCGGCGCTGCCGTCGTCGCGCAGGCCGCAGTCGAGCAGCTCCGCCTCGAGCGACAGCACGACGCGGCGCCCGTTGCGTTCGCGCTCCACCGTGACCGACTCCCGCTCGCGGAACGCGGCGAGGACGTCCCGCAGATCGCAGCCGTCGCGGGCCAGGATCCGGTAGCGCGCGGCGCGGACCGCGTCCCCCAAGGACGGCAGCCCGGCCGGGATCGCGCGCAGCGCCAGGAACCTCACGCCGCCGGGGAGGGCGGCGTTGATCCGCCCCAGCGCCGCCTCGGGCTCGAGCGGCGCGCGGCACTCGAGGTCGAGGTACTCGCCTTCCGACGCCACGCCCACCGCCAGGGCCGGCCCGAACGCCACGCGCGGCTTGGGATTGAAGCCCTCCGAGTAGACCAGCTCCACGCCGGCGCGGCGCAGCGCTCGCAGCAGCAGCCGCACCAGGTCGAGGTGCCCGAGCAGCCGCAGCCGTCCGGTCTTGGTGAACCGCGCCCGGTAGCGATACCGCGGCCGGGTGTCGGCCGGGGCCGGGCCGTCCGCCGGGTCCGGCGGGCGCGGAGCGCGAGCGAGCGCGGCCGGCCGGCCGGGTCCGGGCGCGGCCGGCGTCGCGAGCAGCGGCAGCGCCGAGTCGAGCGGCCGCCCGGTCGTCTCCGCCACCACGCCCTTGACGCAGTCCCGGGCGAACGGAGCGCAGCCGTGGCAGTCGGTCGGACCGCAGACCGACAGCGTGCCCTCGGCCAGGGCGCGCTCGAGCTCCAGCGCCAGCCACTTGCGGTTGACCCGGGAGTCGACCGCATGCCACGGGAGCCGTCCGGCGGGATCGAACTCGGTGTGCGCGAAGAACTCGGGGTCGACCCCCGTGGCGCGGAAGGCCTCGCGCCAGGCCGGGAGCCGGAGCTGCTCGTCCCAGCCGTCGAAGCGCGCGCCGCCGCGCCAGGCGTGCTCCAGCACGTCGCCCAGCCGGCGGTCGCCGCGCGAGAAGACCGCCTCGAGGAAGCTCGTGTCGCAGGCGTGGTGCTTGAAGCGCACTCCGCGGCGCACGCGCGCCGCGATCCGCGCCTGCTTGCGCTCGAGGTTGTCGACGCGGTCCATGCCGAGCCACTGGAACGGCGTCTCCGCCTTGGGGATGAAGGACGAGGCCGACATCGTGACCGGCGGCCGGCGGCCGCGCCCGTGGGCCCGCCGGCCGATCTCGGCGATCCGCTGCGCCAGGTCGACCATCCCGTCCACGTCCGCGTCGGTCTCGGTCGGGGGCCCGAGCATGAAGTAGAGCTTCACGTGGTCCCACCCCGCTTCGTAGGCCAGGCGGCAGGCGGTCAGGATCTGCTCCTCGTCGAGGTTCTTGTTGATCACGTTGCGCAGCCGCTGCGTCCCCGCCTCGGGCGCGATGGTGAAGCCCGACTTGCGCACGCGGCGCACCTCGTGCGCCAGCTCGGGCGTGATCGTCGACGCGTGCATCGAGGACAGGGAGATCGAGACCTTCTCCGGCTCGAAGCGATCCATCAGGTCGACCATCACCGGGTGGATCGCGCCGTACTCGCCGGTGTTGAGCGACGACAGCGCGAACTCGTCGTAGCCCGTGGCGCGGACCGAGCGGATCACGGTGTCCCGCACCTGGTTCGGGTCGCGCTCGCGCGTCGGGCGGTAGACGTAGCCGGCCTGGCAGAAGCGGCAGCCGACCGGGCAGCCGCGCATCAGCTCGACCGACACCCGGTCGTGCACGATCTCGCCGTGCGGCACGACGATCCGGTCGGGAAACGGGTAGCGGTCGAGGTCGAGCAGGATGCGGCGCCGGACCGGATACGGCGCGTCGTCGCGCGGAACCGGCACCAGCACGCCGTTGACCGCGTCCGGCTCGACGCCGTACAGCGCGGGGGCGTAGACGCCCTCGAGCCGCGCCGCCTGGCGCACGATCTCGGCGCGGGGCGCGCCGGCGCGCTTCATCGACTTGAGCAGGTCGAGGAACTCCCCGACCAGCTCTTCGGCGTCGCCGACGAACACCAGATCGAGGAACGCCGCCAGCGGCTCGACGTTGAACACGACCGGGCCGCCGGCCACGACCAGCGGGTCGTCCGCGCCGCGCTCGGCCGCGCGCAGCGGGATCCTGCCGAGGTCGAGCATCTCGAGCACGTTCGAGAAGGTCATCTCGTACTGCAGCGAGAAGCCGACGACGTCGAAGCGCCGCAGCGGCGTGCCGCTCTCGAGCGTGCCGAGCGGCAGCCGTTCCCGCCGCAGGGCGTCGCCCAGGTCCGGCCAGGGACAGCAGACGCGCTCGGCCGCCGTGTCCTGGCGGCTGTTGAGCAGAGCGTACAGGATGCGGAAGCCGAGATGGGACATCCCGATCTCGTAGACGTCGGGGAAGGCCAGGGCGAAGGTCAGCTCGACCGAGCGGTGGTCCTTGACGACCTCGTTCCACTCCCCGCCGAGGTAGCGGGCCGGTCGCTCGACCCGCTCGAGGATCCGCTCCAGCGCCGTCCGCTCCGCGACGGTTCCCATCGTTACCTCGCTCGTCCTCGCTCGCGCCGCCGCCCCGCGGCGCCCCCGGCGCCCCCGGCGCCCGATGATCGCCGCCCGGCCGCCCGCTGTCAAACGCCGTCCCGGTCGGCGCCCGCGGCCCGCGGCGCGAGCGAGCCCGGCGCGTCAGTTGACGAAGCGCCGGGTCCGGACGTTGACGATCACGGCGACGCCGCACAGCGTGGCGACGAGCGACGACCCGCCGTAGGACAGCAGCGGCAGCGGCACGCCGATCGTCGGCAGCCGGCCCAGCACCATCCCGACGTTGATCCCGACCTGGCCGGCGAGCCAGGCCACGACCAGCACGCAGGCGTAGGTGCCCAGACGATCCTGGGCCGAGCGCGCGGCGACGATCCCGCGCTGGAACAGGTAGTAGAACAGGCCGAGCACGACGGCCGCGCCGACGAAGCCGAACTGCTCGGCGAAGACGGCGAGCACGAAGTCGGTGTGCTGCGCCGGCAGGAAGTCGAGTTGGCTCTGCGTCCCCTGGAACACGCCGCGGCCGAGCACCCCGCCCGAGCCGATCGCGATCTTCGACTGGCGCATCTGGTAGCCGAAGCCCTGCGGGTCGCGGCCCGGATCGAGCACGGTCCGGATCCGCTCCTGCTGGTAGTCCTCGAGCGCGAGCCAGGCCATGGGCGCGAGCAACAGCCCGACGAGCCCGATGCCGACGATCACCTTCCAGCGCACGCCCCCCATCACCAACGCCGCCAGGTAGATCGGCAGGAAGATCAGCGCGGTGCCCATGTCCGGCTGCGCCGCGATCAGCGCCATCGGCACCCCGGCGATCAGCCCCATCTCGGTCAGCTCGCGCAGCCCGGCGCCGGCCCGCACGCGCTTGGCCAGGTAGACCGCGAGCCACAGGCAGGTCGTCCACTTCGCCAGCTCGGACGGCTGGAGCCGCAGCGGCCCGAGCACGAGCCACGAGCGGTTCCCGCCGACCTCGCGCCCGACGAACAGCACCGCGACCAGCAGCAGCAGCACCGCGCCGTGCAGGAACAGGACCGCTTCCGCCCACACGTGGTAGTCGACCGCGACGATGATCGCGGCGACGACGGCGGCGACCAGCAGCCACGCCAACTGCATCCGCCACGGCGCGCCGGCGGCGTCGCGCGTGACCGAGGCGATCGACAGCAGGCCGATCCCGACCAGCGCCAGCGTGGTGGTGATCGTGGCGACGTCGAGGCTAGCCAGCAGGCGGGGCCGTGCCACGCGTCACCTCCGGCGAGAAGAAGGCCGCGAGCGTGCGGCGCGCGATCGGCGCCGCCATCGACCCGCCGTGACCGCCGTGCTCGACGATCACGGCGAACGCGATCCGCGGCCGGTCGGCCGGCGCGTAGCCGGCGAACCAGGCATGATCGCGCTCGTTCTTCGGCAGCTCGTCCGAATCGATCCCCGCCGAGTGCGCGTAGACCTGGGCCGTTCCGGTCTTGCCCGCGACCGGCACGCCGCGCAGGTCGGCCGCCCGGCCGGTCCCCTCGGCCACCGCGTCGCGCAGCGCGTCGAGGACGATCCGCATCGTCGTTTCGCGGAGCGCGATCCGCGTCGGCGGGACGCCGCGTCCGTCGACGACGTAGGGCTGGACCAGCGTGCCGGCGGTGCCCACGGCGCCCATCATCCGCGCCATCTGGATCGGGGTCACCGCGAGCAGGCCCTGGCCGATCGCGACCGAGATCGTGTCGCCCGGATACCACGGCTCGCCCGACTGCCGCCGCTTCCACGGCTCCGACGGCAGGATCCCCGCCGCCTCGCCGGGCAAGTCGATGCCCGTCGGCCGGCCGAGGCCGAACCGCTCCCCGAAGCGGTGGATCGGCTCGATGCCGAGCTTCTTGCCGAGCTGGTAGAAGTAGACGTTGCACGAGTGCGCGAGCGCCCGGCGCAGGTCGACCGTGCCGTGGCCCTGCTTCTTCCAGCACAGCCGCTTCTGGTCGTAGATCCGCACCGAGCCGCTGCAGTGGACGGTGTCGCGCGGGCCGATCGTGCCGGTCTCGAGCCCGGCGATCGCCATCAGCACCTTGAACACCGACCCCGGCGCGTAGAAGCTGGCCGTCGCCCGGTCGTGGAGCGGGCGCCGCGGATCCTCGCTCAGCCGGCGCCAGGCCTCGGCGGTCAGCCCGTCGGCGAAGCCGTTGGGGTCGAAGCCGGGCGAGGAGGCGAGCGCCAGCACCGCGCCCGTCTCGGGATCGAGAAAGACTCCGGCGCCGACCTCGTCCGCCAGCGCTTCGCGCAGCGCCCGCTGCATCGCCAGATCCAGCGTCAGCCGCAGCGAGGTGCCGTGCACCGGCTCGGCTCCGACCCACGGCGCGCCCATGCGGCGGCCGACGCTATTGACGGCGACCAGGTTCCAGCCGCGGCTGCCGCGCAACAGGCCGTCGTAGGCCCGCTCGAGCCCGGACTTGCCGACGATGTCTCCGGCCGCCAGGTCGCCGGGCTCGCGCGTCAGGCGGGTGTCGTCCACCTCCCCGACGTAGCCCAGCGCGTGGCCGAACAGCTCGCCGTGAGGGTAGCTGCGCCGGGGCGACTGCCGCACCTCGACCGACGGGAACAGCTCGCGCCGCGCCTCGATCCGCGCGAGCTGCTCGAGCTCGACGTCCTCCTGCAGCACCAGGGCCTCGAACAGCGGGAGTCGCCCCAGGCGCTCGACGCGCGCGACCAGCGTCTCGTACGGGACCTCGAGCGCGTCGACGAGCCGGTGGAGCTGGGGCGCGGGGTCGCGCCGGGCCTCGCGCCGCAGCACCAGGTCGAGCGCCGGCCGCGTCGCGGCCAGGACCTCGCCGTGGCGGTCAAACACCACGCCCCGCGTCGGCAGGATCGCGATGCGCCGCAGGCGATTGTCCTCGGCCAGGCTCGCGTACTCGCTGCCGTGGACGACCTGCAGGTACCAGAAGTTGAGAGCGAAGCCGACGACGAGCAGCCCGAGCCCCCACTGGAGCAGCCGGATCCGCCGCTCCAGCGTCTGCCCGACGAGATAGTCCTTCAGCTCCCAGCGCTGGCGATAGTCCATCGTCGCTTGCCGCCTCCGCGCCGGCCGGGGCCGCCGCGCGCCCCGCCGCGCCGCCGCTCTCCACCCTCGACGATCGCGCCCGCGAGCGCCACGAGCAAGCCGCTCACGACGGCGTGGATCAGCACGTCCCGCGGCGCCCGCAGCGGCGGATCGAGGTCGACCAGCCGCCGCAGCACGGGGTCGGTCAGGCTGTCGGCGAGCCAGCCCGCGGCGCCCGCCAGGAACAGCCCCCCCGGCCGCCCGAGGTCGAAGCGCAGGGCGATCGCTCCCAGGGCCCAGCCGATCAGCGTCCACTTGAAGCCGTAGACGCCGACCGGGATCTCGAACCAGGTGTCGTGCAGCAGGCCCGCGGCGCAGCCGATCACGAGCGCCGCCCGCGGCGAGCCGCGGACGCCGAACCAGATCACCGGCAAGAACAGCAGGTTGACGTAGCGGTGGCAACCGGGCCACAGCTCCGACAGCCCGACCTGCAGCGCCAGCGCCGCAGCCAGCACCGCGCCCGCGCGCAGCACGATCACGGCTCAGCCTCCGCGACCGTCGGTCGCTCGAGCACGATCAGCACCTCCTCCACCAGACGGTAGTCGAGCTCGGGCTCGAGGCGGATCGTCTGCGATCCGTCGGGCGATTCGGCGACGGCGCTGACGCGCCCGATGCCGAATCCGCGGGGGAAGATCCCGTCCAGGCCGGACGTGACGACCCGATCGCCGTGGACCACGTCCGAGAACCGCGGCACGTACAGCAGGTCGAGCCCGGCGTCGCCGCGGCCGACGACGATGCCCTGCACGCGGCTGCGCTGCACGACCGCCGCCACCCCGCTGTTGACGTCGGTCAAGAGGCGCACCTTGGCGTACCCGCCGGCCGCGAGCAGCACGCGGCCGACCGCGCCGCCCCAGGCCACGACCGCGAGATCGACCGTCACGCCCTGGTCCGCGCCGCGGTCGACGACGAACATCCGGGTCTGGTCGTCGAGCCGCGAGGTCACGACCCTCGCGGCGACCGAGTGCGGCAGCAGGCCGTCGCGCATGTCGAGCAGCCGGCGCAGCCGGCGGTTCTCGGCCTCGGCCTCGCGCCAGCGCACCGCCTCCTCCGACAGCGCGCGCACGTCGGCCAGCAGCCGGCGGTTCACGGCCCGCGCCACGAGCGTCTCGATCGACGAGCGCAGCGCCGAGCGCAGCGTTCCGGCGGCGAGGTCGGCCGCGGCCGCGAACGGCGCACCGGCCGCGACCAGGAAGGTCTCGAGCCGCGTGGCTCCCGCGGCGTCCTTGGAGCTGCCCGACATCAGCACCAGGTTGGCCGTCAGCAACACCGCCAGCAGGATCGCGTTGCCGCGGACGGGGATCCGCGCGCTCATCGACGCCCGGCTAGCGGAGGGGTGGGGTTGGCTGTGGCACGCGACTAGTCCAGCGAAACCTTGCGCAACAGGTTGAAATCGAGCAGCACCTTGCCCGCGCCCATCACGACCGACGTCAGCGGGTCGTCGGCGATCGACACCGGCAGGCCGGTCTCCTCCCGCAGCCGCTTGTCCAGGTTCTTGACCAGGGCCCCGCCGCCGGTCAGCACGATGCCGCGATCGACGATGTCGGCCGCCAGCTCGGGCGGCGTCTGCTCGAGCGCCACCCGCACCGCCTCGATGATCGTCGAGACCGTCTCGGCCAGCGCCTCCCGCACCTCCTCGTCCGAGATCGTGATCGTCTTGGGCACGCCCTCGACCAGGTCGCGCCCCTTGATCTCCATCGTCAGCTCCTCGTCCAGCGGGAAGGCCGATCCGATCTTGATCTTCAATTCCTCGGCGGTGCGCTCGCCGATCAGCAGGTTGTACTTGCGCTTGATGTACTGCGTGACCGCCTCGTCCATCTCGTCGCCCGCGACGCGCACCGAGCGCGAGTAGACGACACCCGCCATCGAGATCACCGCGACGTCGGTGGCGCCGCCGCCGATGTCGACGACCATGTTGCCGGTCGGCTCGGTGATCGGCAACCCGGCGCCGATCGCGGCCATCATCGACTGCTCCACCAGGTAGACCTCGGTCGCCTTGGCCTTCATCGCCGAGTCGCGCACCGCCCGCTTCTCGACCTGCGTGATCTCGCTCGGCACGCCGATGACGATCCGCGGGCGAACGCCGACCGAGCGATTGTGGGCTTTCTTGATGAAGGCGTCGAGCATCGCCTCGGTGTGCTCGAAATCGGCGATCACGCCGTCCTTCATCGGCCGGATGGCGACGATGTTGCCGGGGGTGCGGCCGAGCATCTCCTTCGCCGCCCGGCCGACCGCCTCGACCCGGCCGGTCTTCTGGTTGACGGCGACGATCGACGGCTCGCAGACCACGATGCCGCGGCCCTTGGCGAAGACCAGGGAGTTGGCGGTTCCCAGGTCGATCGCCAGGTCGTTGGAGAAGATCGAGAGCAGGGATCTCGGCGACCAGCGCATGCTCGACCTCGTCACCGCAGTTGTCGGGGTGGACCGGAGCAGGGCGGTCGTCCGGTTGCGGGGCGCACGGACGCCAACTCCGCGGGAGGTCTTCCTCGCCGACTCGGCGGGGGGATCTTAGTGGACGGACGCCGCGCCGCGCAATGTCGAGGCCGGAGGGCGGTCAATAGATCTCGACGAAGGCCGTGCGGCGGACGGTGGTCTCGTTGCCGGCGTTGTCCTGGGCCACCAGCACGACCTCGTTCTTCCCCTCGCGGCGCAGGCGGACGACGGCGTTGAAGCTGCCGTCCCCGAACAGCTCGACCTTGTTGTCATCGATCCACAGCATCGCCCCCGGCTCGGTCTCCCCGTTGATCACCACCATCTGGCCCACGGCGACGAACTCGGTGACCTCGAGCCGCGGGGGGTCGCGGTCGGCCCGGTCGCGAATGCGCTCGGACGAGACGCGGAAGGCGCGGACCTCGCTGAACGGCCCCTCGACGCCGTCCGGCGAGACCGCCGCCACCCGCCAGTGGTAGGAGCCGGAGGCGATCCCCTCGACCACCGCGTGCACGCCGTCGCGCGAGGCATCGTACAGCGGCGCGGCGAACAGCGGCCGGTCGGCGATCATCAGCCGGTAGCGGGTCGCTCCCGGCACCGCCTCCCAGCTCAGGGTCAGGGACTGCCGCGCCGGGTCCTCGGAGACGAACACCCGCTGGTCGGCGGGCGCCTGCAGCCGCGGCGTCCCCGGCAGGCTCTCCCGCGGCGACAGGCTGCCGTCGCGGCGGGCCTCCATCCGCTCGCCGGCGGCGACCGTGTCCTTGCGGCTCGCGGTCGAGATCTCGACCCGGCCGTCGAACACGTCGACCACGGAGCTGCGCCGCTGTTCGTCGAACACGACGCGGAACTTGCCGGCATCCTCCGCGCGCAGCGCGGCCGTCTCGGTCTCCACCTCGTGGTACGAGCCGCCGACGTTGCGCTTGCGGGTCGAGGCCTGCAGCTCGCCGCGGTTCAGCTTCTCCTGCACGCGTCGCACCTTGGTCACCGGATCCTCGTACAGGTCGCGAATCTCGAGCAGCGATCCGGACTCGATCACGCTCTCGGTGCCGTCGAAGTACAGCAGCTTGGCCTTGCCGCGCGACGACGTCTTCAGCTGGTCGCCGATGTGCAGCACCATCCCCCGCTCGGCGGCCTTCCACGAGAACTCTCCGGCCAGCTTGAGCCGGACGTCGCCGTCGACGTCCTCGATCTGGACCGCATGCGCCTCGCCCTGGGCATCCTCGGCCAGCGACAGCGCCCGCAGCGAGAAGTTCTCGGAGCGGATCGCGGTCACGAGCGCGCCGTCGTAGTCGCGGGCGCCGAACTGCTCGCGCGCGCTGTCCAGCGCCGCCCGGGCGTTCGTCACGAGCTCGTCCACGCGCTCGTCGTCGAGGCGCTTGGCGGCCTCCGCCAGCCGCCCGTCGGCGCGCGTCAGCGCCGCGCTCGCCTCGCGGCGCGGCGCCACGTGGCCGGTGTAGAGCCACCAGCCCCCGCCCCCCCCGAGCACGCCGCCGCCGACCAACAGCGCCAGGACGATGCTGCGGTAGCTGACGTTGAACCACTCGACGTTGAAGCTGCGGTCCATCGGCGGCGGGTCGGCCCCGACTGGAAGGTAGGGTCCGCCCGTGCCGGCGGCCAGCCGCGTGCGCGCCGCGCCTTGCCTGCCCGACGACCCTGGTCTAACATGCCGCCTTTTCAACCAGATCCGAGAGGCGCGGCATGCTCAACGTCCTGCGCGAGAACTTCCGGCAGGCTCCCTATCTCAAGTTCGTGCTGCTGCTCGTCGCCGCGGGCCTCGTGCTCTACCTCGGCAGCTATTTCGCGTGCGAGCCGGGGGCGATCGCCGAGCCCGACTGGGCGGCCCGGGTCAACGGCGCGGCGATCCCGGCGCGCCGCTTCCTCGACACGGCGCGCACTTTCGACCAGTACTACCGGCAGATGTTCGGCGACAACTACGAGCAGATCCGCCCGTCGCTGCAGATCGGACGGCAAGCGCTGGAGGGCCTGATCGAGCGCGAGGTGGTGCTGCAGGACGCGCGGCGGCTCGGCCTGGCCAGCACGAGCGAGGAGATCGCGGAGCAGATCGTGCGCAACCCGAGCTTCCAGGACGGCGCGGGGCAGTTCATCGGCACGGCGCGCTACCGCGAGGTGATCGAGCGGCAGGTCCCGGGCGGGGTCGGCGCCTACGAGCGCGAGCTGGCCGACGACCTGCTGGCGGCGAAATGGTCGCGCCTCGTGACCGAGTCGGTGACGGTGAGCGAGCGGGAGATCGAGGATCTGTTCCGGCAGCGGACCGAGAAGACCTCGGTCGACTACGCCGTTCTCGCGCCGGACGAGCGTGGCGTCGATCCACGGATCCCGGCCGCCGAGCTGCAGCGCTGGTACGACGCCCGGGGCGAGGACTATCGGCGCGGAGCGGGCTGGAAAATCCGCTTCCTGGTCGTCGAGCGCGAGGCCCAGCGGGCGAAGGTGCGGATCGAGCCGGCCCAGGTACGCCAGGCCTACGACGCCAACCTGGAGCGCTACCGCCATCCGGAGCAGCGGCGCGCCCGCCACATCCTGTTCCGCATCGAGCCCGATGCGACCGAGGCCGACCGGCAGCGTGCGCGGGAGGCGGCCGAGCGGACGCTCGAGCGAATCCGCGCGGGAGAGGAGTTCGCCACGCTGGCCCGCGAGCTGTCGCAGGACCCGCTGAGCGCCGAGCGCGGCGGCGACCTCGAGTTCTTCGCGCGCGATCAGCTGGCGCCGACGTTCGAGGCCGCCGCCTTCGCCACGCCGCCCGGCGAGCTGGCGCCGGTGACCGAGAGCCCGTTCGGCTTCCACGTGATCCAGGTCACGGACACCCGCGAGGCCGGAGTCACCCCGTTCCAGCAGGTCGAGGAGACGATCCGGCGCTCGCTCGAGCTGCAGGCGGCGGACGCGCTGGCGGCGAGCGAGGCGACGCGCCTGCGCGAGGAGATCGGGAGCGCCGGCCGGCTGCAGTCGGTCGCCGACGCCGAGGGGCTCGCCGTGAGCGAAGTGCGCACCGTGTTCGAGGGCGACAGCGTCGAGGAACTCGGCCCGTCTCCCCGGCTGGTCCCCGCGCTCAGCGCGACCGAGGCCGGGGGGCTGACCCCGCCGCTGCCGGTCGCGGCCGGTGTGGCCCTGATCGCGATCGACGAGGTCCTCGCACCCGCCGTCCCCCCGCTGGCCGAGGTGCAGGAGCAGGTCGAGCGGGCGATCCGCGAGGAGCGGGCGCGCCAGGCCACGCTGGCGGCGGCGGAGCGGGCGCTCGCGCGGCACGCCACGCTGCGGGCGGCCGCGGCGCAGCTCGGGGCCGAGCCGCATGCGGCCGAGAACCTGGCGCCGGGCCAGGGGCTCCCCGAAGCCGGCGGCCCCGCTCCGGAGATCGAGGCGCGGCTGTTCGGCCCGGCCGTCGCGGTGGGGGATCGCGGGGCCGTGCCGGTGCCGGCCGGCGTGCTGATCTTCGAGGTCACCGGGCGGGAGGCGTTCGACCCGACCCGCTTCCGCGAGGAGCGGGGCGCGCTCGAGCAGGAGCTGCTGCAGGAGCGGCGGGACTCCTACCGCGAGTCGGTCATCGACCGGCTGCGCGCCGCGCAGCGCATCGAGGTCAACGAACCGGTCGTGTCGCAGCTCCGGCTGTGAGCCGTCAGACCCGCACCGTCGGGTCGAACAGCCGCTGGTGCTCCTGGATCGCGTAGCGGTCGGTCATCCCCGCGATGTAGTCGGCGATCGCCCGCTCGGGCGATTCCCGCTCGCCGCGCCGGCAGGTCTCCTCCGGCAGCAGGCGCGGGTTCTCGCGGTAGCGCTCGAACAGCGCGACGAGCACGCGTCGCGCCTTGTCCTTCATCCGCTCGATCCGGTGGTGCCGGTAGAGATGGCGGTGGAGGTAGTCCTTCAGCCGCCGGTTGCCCGCCGCCACCTCCGGCGTCAGCCCGACGAGCGGGCGGCCGACGCGCCGCACCTCCGCGGCCGACTCCACTCCCGCTTCCCGCACCTTCCCCCGCGTCGTCTCGATCAGGTCGGTCACGAGCGAGTCGATCAGCCCGCGCAGGGCGGTCGCCTGGAGCTGCCGCGCCGTCGCTGGACCCGGCGCGCGCCGCGCCTGCTCGAGCGGCCGGCCGAACAGCGGCACTTCCGCGGCGAGATCGTCGACGTCGAGCAGCCCCGCCTCCAGCCCGTCGTCGATGTCGTGGTGGTTGTAGGCGATCTCGTCGACGAGGTCGATCAGCTGCGCCTCGAGCGGCGGCTCGAGCCCCGGCTCGAACTCGGCGAACTCGGGCGCGCGGACGGGATCGATCGGGCCGCTGTGCTTGGCCACTCCCTCGCGCACCTCCCAGCTCAGGTTCAGCCCCGGGAAGGCCGAGTAGCGATCCTCCAGCAGGTCGACGATGCGCAGCGTCTGACGGTTGTGATCGAAGCCGCCGTGCTGCGCCAGCAGCCGGTCCAGCACCGACTCGCCGAGGTGTCCGAACGGCGTGTGGCCGAGGTCGTGCGACAACGCGAGCGACTCGACCAGGTCCTCGTTCAAGCGCAGCGCGCGCGCCACGGTGCGGCCGATCTGGCTGACCTCCAGGCTGTGGGTCAGCCGGGTCCGGTAATGGTCGCCCTCGTGATTGACGAAGACCTGCGTCTTGTACTCCAGCCGGCGGAACGCCCGGCTGTGGACGATGCGGTCGCGGTCCCGCTGGTAGACCGAGCGGTAGCCGTGCTCGGGCTCGGCGTGGCGCCGGCCGCGAGACTCGTCATCGTGCTGGGCGTAGGAGGCGCGCGCGATCGGTTGCGCCAGGCTGCGCTCGTTCATCGCCGCGGGCCCGGCAGCCGGCTACACCGAGAAGCTGCTGCCGCAGCCGCAGGTTCCCGTCGCCCGCGGATTGTGGATCTTGAAGCCGGATCCCTGCAGGCTGTCGACGTAGTCGATCTCGACGCCGTCGAGCTGCGCCGAGGACAGCGCGTCGACGAACACCCGGAGGCCGTCGAATTCGAGCACCTCGTCGCCGGCGCGCTCCTGCCGCTCGTAGCTGAGACCGTACTGGAATCCGGAGCAGCCGCCGCCCTGGATCGCGACCCTGAGGCCGAACCCCTGCTTGTTCTCTCTCGACATCAGGTCCTTGACCTTGCTCACGGCCCTGTCGGTCAACTGCAGCATCGCCTTCGCTTCCTTACTCCGTTCGGCGTCGCGCCGCGCGGCGCCGGCCCGTCACCAACATACGCCGATGCTCCGCCGCCCGCCAGCCGCGGCCGCCGGAAGCGCTTGCAGCGCCGGCGGCGCGCCGCTATCCTGCGCTCGCCCGTGACGACGACCCCCCCGCAGGCCGCCCGTGCGCCCGAGCCTCCGCGCGCAGTGCAGCTGCAGCTCGCGCTGCCGTACACGCAGGAGGCGCGGAGCCATCCCCGGGTCCGGGCCTGGCTCGACCGCGGGTACCGGGTCGTCGATCTGCAGCGCATCACCGATCACGAGGTGCTGGTGACGCTCGGGGCCGGCGAGGAACGATGATGGCGGAAAAACGCGACGTGCAGGTGAAGCTGCCGGAAGGAGTGCTCCCCGGCGTCTACGCGAACCAGATGATGGTCCAGCACACGCGCGAGGAGTTCGTGATCGACTTCATCAACCTGTTCCCGCCGCAGGGCGTGGTCACCGCGCGGGTGATCGTCAGCCCCGGCCACCTCAAGCGCATGATCGGCGCGCTGCGGGACAACCTCGCACGTTACGAGACGCGCTTCGGCCCGGTGGTCGCGGCCGAACCGCCCCGCGCCGACACCGTCCAGAACTGACCGCCGCGAGAGCGCCAGCGCCCCGCTCGTCGGCCCCGTCCGGCCCGCGGCGCGCGACGGCGAGCCGTCACTTGCGCAGCTCGGCCAAGAGGTGGCCGAGCTCGGGCAGGATCAGCCGCTCGAGCGCCAGCTCGACCGCCGCCGGCGATCCGGGCAGCGCGAACAGCGGCTTGCCGCGGGCCACGCCGGCCAGCGCCCGGCTGAGCAGGGCCGCGCTCCCGACGCGCTCGAACGACAGCACACGGAAGATCTCGCCGAATCCGTCGAGCGTGCGCTCCAAAAGCGGCGCCAGCGCCTCGGGCGTGCGGTCCCGCGGCGACACCCCGGTGCCGCCGCTGATCAGCACGGCATCGCAGTCGATGCCGGCCAGCCACCCGCTGACGACGGCGCGGATGCGCTCGGGCTCGTCGGCCACGATGCGGTAGTCGGCGATCGTGTGACCGGCGCGCTCGACCAGGCCGCGACCGGTCGAGCCCGAGCGATCGTCCTCGGGCCGGCGCGTGTCGCTCACCGTCAGCCAGGCGATCCGCGCGCTCAGCGGACCGGCCTCGCGGTGCGCGGCTCCGGTCAAGCCCGGCCTCGCCCGGCCGCCGCACCGCTGCCGAGCCAGCGCAGGAGCGTCAGGACGCCGGCGCCGGTGCCGCCCGCCGCGCCCGTCGGCGAGTCGTCCTCGGCGAAGGCCGGGCCGGCCATGTCGAGGTGCGCCCACGGCACGTCCTTGGGCACGAACTCGCCGAGGAACAGCGCGGCCGTGATCGCGCCACCCCAGCGGCCACCGACGTTGCGCAGATCGGCCGGACCCTTCCGGATCAGCTCCAGGTAGTCGTCGTACAGCGGGAGCGGCCAGACCTTCTCCCCCGCGGCGCGAGCCGCCTCGAGCAGCGCGTCGCGCAGCTCGTCGCCGCGCGAGAACAGCCCCGCGGCGCGCGTACCGAGGGCGACGACGCACGCGCCGGTCAGCGTCGCCAGATCGACGATCATCGCCGGTCGGATCGTCGCCGCGCCCCACGCCAGCAGATCGCACAGCACGAGCCTTCCTTCGGCGTCGGTGTTGCCGATCTCGACGGTCTTGCCCGACCAGGTCTCGACGATGTCCCCCGGCTTGTAGGCGGCCCCGTCGGGCATGTTCTCGACGAGGCCGAGCAGGGCATGCACCTCGCTGCGGCAGCCGACCGCGCGCAGCGCGCACGCCGTCGCCAGGACGGCGGCCGCCCCGGCCATGTCGGATTTCATCGTCGCCATCGAGTCGCCGGGCTTGAGGTTCAGGCCGCCGCTGTCGAAGGTGACGCCCTTGCCGACGAGCAGGACGCGCCGGGGATCGCGCCGCTTGCGGAGCGCGGCGGGGCGGTAGACCAGGTGTAGGACGCGGGGCGTCTGGCGGCTCCCGCCGGCGACGGCGAGCAGGGCGCCCATCCCCAGCCGGCGCAGCTCCGCCGGCCCGAGCACGCGACAGCGCAGACCCGCCGGACGAGCCAGCCGGACGGCGCGACGCGCGAACTCCGCGGGGCCGAGCCGCGAGGGGCCTTCGTTCACCAGGTCCCGCGCCAGCGCCGTCGCCTGCCCCGCGGCCGCGGCCAGGGCGACCGAGCGCCGGGCCGCCGCCAACGGTTCCGCCACGCCGATCTCGACCGATCGCAAGCGCTTCTTGCGGCGTGCGAGGTCGGTCAGGTATCGATCGAAACGATAGGCACCGAGGTGGATCCCCTCCGCCGCCTCGCGCGCCTGCTCCGCGGCCGCGGCCCCGGCGGCGGCCGGAAGCAGCACCTGCATCGTGCCCACGGAGAGTTCCAGTGCCTGCCGCGCAGCCCTCGCACAGGCGACCCGCACCGCCCCGGGCTCGTCGGCGCGGCCGAGCCCGACGACGAGGATGCGGCGCGTCCCGCGGTCCGGGGAGTCGTTCCACAGCAACAGGTCGCCGGGACGGCCGCGGAAGCCGCCGGCCTTCATCGGCCGCTCCAGCCGGCGCGCGAGCGCGGCGTCGGGCAGCCCGCGCGGCCGGCGATCGCCGTCGCCGGCGAAGCAGACGACGAGCTCCGTCGTCCGGGCCAGTCCGGCGACGCGTTGGACCCGCAGCCGCATGGGGCCGGCTACTCTATCGGAGCGTCGCGTCGGCGGTCAACCCGGAAGGCTGGGCCGAGGTGGCGGGCGAGGAGGCGCTCGACTCGTCGGTGGAGCTGCTCGAGGTCGCCGTCGTTCTCCAGCACCTCGTCGGCCAGGGCGAAGGTGGCCGACAGCCGCTGCGCCGTCGGCACGTCGCCGTTCTCCTGCCGCTCCCGGGCCTCGAACTCCGCGAGCGTCGCGGGGTCCCCCTCCCGTGCCCGCAGGCGCGAGCGGGCGAAGCGCACGTCGGCGGAGGCCCGCACTCCGACCAGCACGAAATGCGGGAGCGCCCGCAGCACCGCGACTTCCGCGGGGTTGCGGATCGAGTCGACGACGTCCCGTGCTCCGAGCCGCAGCCGGATCCGCTCGGCGAGGACTCCCGCGCCCCCTTCGCCGCGCAGCTCGTTGCCGACGCGGATCAGGTGCTCGCGCAGGGGCGGCAATCCGCGCCGGGTCGCCTCCTCGCGTACGGCGTCGGAGAGCGAGTGCCGCGCGAACCCGAGCGCGACGAGGTAGTCGGCGATCGCCCCCTTGCCCGAGGCGTTCGCGCCCGTCAGGCCGACGACCAGCGGTTTATTCGTCGGAGCCGATTTTCTTCTCGACGGGCGGCGGCGGTGTGCCGGGATTGTCGCTCGCGGTCATGCTCAGCAGCAGGCGCCGCGCCGGATTCGTGTCGCCCGGCAGCGACCCGATGTACCCCCGGCCGAACGGCCGAGCGCCCACGACGGGAGGCCGCTGGCCGGTCACGGGGTCGGGCTGGAGCCCGGAGGGCGGCTTCCCCGTCAGCATGTCGAGCTGCCCGACGACCCTGGCCCCGCCCTCCGCGGGGTCGTACACGGCGAGCCCCGTGACCTTGTCCCGGCTGACTCGCGGATTGGACGGCGTTTCGTTCCCGATCCACTGGCCCCGCGTGTAAGCCGAAGGTGGGCGACCGGTGACGGTCGTGTCGACGACCGGCGTCGAGGGGACCCTCCGGTTCGCCGCGTCGCCGCCTGCGGACGGAAAGACCTCTTTCCCAGCGATCGTGATGCGCTCGACCATCTCGATCGGGAAGGCGATCTGGGATTCGGGGCCGAGCACGAGCCGGATCATGCCGTCCTCGACGGTATGGTCGATCACGGCCATGGTCGATCCGCTCTTGAAGTGCACGATCTCTCCGGTCGCGGCCGGCAGCACCGCGAGGAACGCGGTCATCGTCAGGAGGCTCCGGCCGACACCCATCGTCCGCTCCAGCACCCCACACGGGGGACTCCCCCGGAGTTTACCGTGAGCGTCCCCGCCGGACAACCGGATCCCTCCCGGCCTCCGGACGGGCCGTCCGCAGGCCGGCCGCGAGGCCGCGGCGGCCGGATTTGCCCCGAACCGGGGCGCACCGTACCATTCCGGCCGTGCACCCGATCGTTCGAGCCGCGACGCTCGCGGGAACCCTCGTGGCCGCGGCCGCGGCGGCCGGCCCGGGAGCGGAGCCGCGTCCTCCGGCGATGCCGGCCGAGGTCACGGTCCGCGTCGCACCCGTGACGGCCGCGCCCGGGGAGCGCGTCCGGGTGCGCCTCGACCTGGCGCCGATTCCCGGGGTGAAGATCAACCGCTATCCGAAGGTCGCGCTGCGCGTCGCCGAGGTCGCCGGCCTGGTGGGCGAAGCCTCGGTCGCCGTCGGCAACGACGCGCCGCCGCCCCCGGACAAGGCCGGCAAGAACTACTTCGAGGGCTTCGACGGCCTCGAGGTCGACCTGGCGGTCGATCCGGCGGCGCGGACCGGCCGACACCTGGTCGAGGGCAAGCTCGTCTACTACTACTGCATGCCGGCGAGCGGGTTCTGCGCCCCGCATCGCACCTCGATCGAGATCCCCGTCACCGTTCGCTGACGACCAGTCCGCGCCGGGCGATCTTGACCGGGAGCACGCGCGCTCCGAGGGCGTCCATCGCTTCGGCCACCGCCGCTTCCCGGCCGGCTCGAGCGAAAGCGACCAGGCAGCCGCCGCCGCCCGCTCCGCAGACCTTCACGCCGAGCGCCCCCGCGCTGCGCGCGGCACCGTCCACGCGGCGGAGCCGCGCCGTACCCACGGCCGGCGCCAGCCGGTAGCGCAGGCGGCCTTCCTCGCCGACCAGTCTTCCCGCCTCGTCCAGGTCCGCGGCCCGCAGCGCGGCCGCCAGCTCGCGCGCGACGCGCGCGATCGCCTCCATGCGCCGCTTGGTGACGCGGTCGCGCTCGATGAAGCGCCGGAACATCTCCCAGTTGCTGAGACCGGAGTTCCGCGGCTGCCCGGTGTAGGCGAGGACGAGCCGCCGCTCGAGGCCCGGCGGGATCGGGATGCGCTCGCGCCGGATCCCGTCCGGCTCGTGGTGGTAGGCCGCGAGCCCGCCGTTGAGCGCGGCGAGGTAGTCCTGGGCGCCGGTGGGAACGCCGAGCTCGATCGTCTCCAGGTTCATGACGCGCCGCAGGAGCGCGTCGTGTCCCAGCCGGGTGCCGCTCCACCTGGCGAGCGCGGCGCCGACGGCGATCGCGAGCGTCGAGGAGCCGCCCAGCCCCGCACCGGCCGGTGCGGTCGCGGCCGTGAGCAGGCGCAGGCCGCGCGCGGGCCGGAACGAGGCCACGACGCGCTCCAGCAGCGACAGCGCACCGCGGGAGGTCTCGGTCCCGAGCGGCAGCTTGCGGGTCAGCTCCCGACCGCGATCGCGCGACACGATCCGCACGCTGCGGTCCGACCGCCGCTCGACCTGCGCCGTCGCGCGCAGCTCCACGGCGAGGTTGACCGTCAGCGCTCCGGGAACGAGCAACGAGATCGGCCAAATGTCGAGCGTCCCGCCGGCGAGATCGATACGGGACGGGGCCGACGCGACGACTGCAGGGCGTCTCATGCCCGGCGTGGGAACTTCCCGCCGTCGATCACCCGCAGCCCGTGCCGCCGGTGCTCCGCGATCAGCGCGCCGGCCTCCCGCACGTTCCGGGCCGGGACGAGGATCCGCACCTCGCCCAGACCGTCGATCGCGATCGGCATCACGCTGTGCGTGATGTCCGAGACCGCCTGGGACGGAATGCCGTAGCTGACGAGGAGCTGGCCGACGATCGCGGCCTCGCCGTCGCTCCAGCAGCGCATCAGCACCTGGGCCGGTGGGTCGAGCCTGCTCGCGTCGCGGCGGTCGTCCATCCCACGCTCCGGCGGCCCCGCCGGCCGCGCGTCGTCTTCATTGTACCGGGATTCCGGACGCGGAGCGGGATCGGGACGCGGAGCAGGATTCGGGACGCGGAGCGGGCCGGCCGCCGCACGGGATTCCGGACGCGCGGGACGAGCGTCAGCCCCGTCCGCGCCGGAGCTGGCGTTCGACGAACGCCTCGAGCTGCTCGCGTTCGCACTCGCCGAGGTCCCGGAACTCGAGGCCGATGCCGTTGACGTACCCGGCGTGCCCGTCTCCCCGCGACGTGTTGCGCACGACCCCCTGGCAGCGGACCTCGGCCCACGAGCCGGGGAGGTGGAAGCACAGCTCGACCGCCGTGCCCAGCGGGGGGATCCGGTCCGTCTTGAGGAACGCGCCGCTCGACGAGATGTCGCGGCTGAAGGCTTGGAACTGCTCCCCACCGACGCGGAAGGCGAAGCGGAGGTTGGTCAGCAGGCGTCGCCCGCGGCGCTCGGGCAGCGGGAGGAACCGGCGCACTGCACGGAACAGGTCGTCGCGCCCGAGGGGCCGCTCGAGCAGCGCCTCGGGCCGCAACTCGCTCGCCGCGGCGTGCCCCTCCGCGGAGATCACGAGGATCAGCGGAATCGAGCGCGTCGCCGGGTCGGAGCGCAGGTCCCGGCAGAGCTGCAGGGCCTCGCCCGCCGGCTCCGGCAGGTCCTCGATGATCAGCTTCGGCCGCTCTCGGCGGGCGATCGCCAGCCCCTCCGCCGGAAAGCTCGTCAGCAGCCGGACGTCCACCTGGCGGAGCAGCGCGCCGTCGAGAGCCGGATCGGGCGGCTCCGCGCTGACGATCAGAACGCTGGGATCGCTTCGGCGCCAGAGGTTTGCGAACATCGTGCCGCGGCCCCGAGGGGCCGCGTCGCAGAAGCTAGGGTCGAGGCACCGGAACGTCAACGCCGGTCGGGCCGCCGTTTGCCCCAGCGTCTACAATCCGCGGCGCGATGAAGCCGGCCCAACGCGTGGCGCTGATCGCGGTGGTCGCGGCGGCGTGCCTCGTGGCGCTGCTCGCGCTGCGCAACCGGCAGCCGCCGATGCTGCCCACCGATGCCGATCACGCGACGTTCAACAGCGCCCGGGAGTGCCGGGTGTGCCACGGTCCGGACGGACCGCTCCCGCAGTCGAAGAACCATCCTCTCGGCGCCGAGTGCCTGCGCTGCCACGGCCAGCGGGGCTAGGTCGAGAGCGGAGCCTGCCGGTCGGGCGGTCGGCTTCACGTCCCCGAGGGCGCGGGTGGGGTGCCGAGCAGGCAGAGGAACTCGGCGAGGATCATCGCGGTCGCACCCCACACCCGCACGCCCGCGACGGAGAAGAACGGGATCTCGACGTCGCCGCCGTCCCGGGCCGTGCGCTCGGTCTGCTGGCAGTCCGCGGACTGCAGGTCGGAGAGCGGGACTTCGAGCAGCCGCTCCACCTCGCGCGGATCCGGAGCGAACGCGGGACGGTGGTCGCAGGCCGCGACCCACGGGTGAATCACGAACCCGCTCAGCGGGACGTGCAGGGGCGTCAGCGCGCCGAGAACGCGCACCGCGGCCGGGTCGAGGCCCACCTCCTCCCGAGTCTCGCGCAGCGCGGCTTCGATGGGAGTCTCTCCCGGGCGCAGCGCGCCGCCTGGAAGCGACACCTGGCCGGCATGGTGCGGCAGCTTCGCGGCGCGCACGGTCAGCAGCACGTGCACCGCACCCTCGACCGGGTAGAGCAGGAGCAACGCGCCGCCGGGGCGACAGTCCTCGGGCCAACCGGTGGCGCGCCAGCCGGGGCGCGGCGGGCGAGGTGACATCAGCCGCTGACCGTCGACTCCCGGCAACGGCTCTGCCAGACTCGCCGAAAGCTCCCGGACCAGGACGCGCATGGCGGCTCGGCTTGCCCGCCGCGGACTCTGCGCGCCGGGCCCAGCGGAGACGACGATACGGGCCCCACGCTGCAAGGCGCCAGCCCGGTAGCCGGACACGGAGTTCGCCACTTGACGGTTCTTCAGGCCTTGCCCCGAGCCACCGACGCTACCGCGACGGTCTCGGTCTCCCCTCCCCCGGCCTCGCCCCTCGCCGAGCCCTGCCGGCCCCCAGGCGCGCCCAACGCGAACGTTTGCCCCGGGGTTCCTCGCTTGGGGCGTCACGCAACCGCGGCGGAAAACGTCCGACATGAACTCGCGTGTCCGGCGGCGGAAGGCCCCCGCCCCCTGGTGCGACGCCGGGCCCGGCCGGCGCCAACCGCGGCCCGGCGTCTGCTTCGTTCCTCGCCCGCAAGAACTCACGTGCCAGGTCGGACGGACTCGGTCCGCTCGACGCTGCCGGGTGCCCGCGGGTCAACGGGCGAGGGGGTCACGGGAGACCGCGGGAGGGCACGGCCCCGACGACCCGGATCGACCTCCGAGCAACGCCGCCACTCGACTGTCAAAGATCGCCGGCTCTCGTCGCCCGGTCCAACGCCGCGCGGGGGGCGAGCGGCGCGCGTCGAGCGAAGCGACCGAGGGCCCGGAGGCGGTATTCCCGCCTGCCGACCTCAATGTACGGGTGCCGCACGGGGACGACGAGACTCCGATGAGCACAACGGGTTTCCGATCGAAAACCCCGGGCGCGGATCGGTCCATCGAAGCTAGCCGAACAAGCTGGGCTGTGCGCTTGCCGCGGGCGGGACGCGGAACTTCGAACACGTCAGGACCGGCCGCTCGAGGTCGAGGCCGAGCCTTCGGCACGCGACCTCGAAGCGCCGGCCGAGCAGCGCGGCGTACGGGCCGCTGCCCCGCATCCGCTCGCCGAACCGCGGGTCGTTGAGCCGGCCGCCGCGTGCCTCGCGGATCCGGCCCAGGACCTTCTTCTCCCGCTCCGGGTAATGGGTGCGCAGCCAGTCGACGAACAGGCCTTTCACCTCGTGCGGCAACCGCACCAGGATCGTGTTCGCCGTCCGCGCCCCGGCGCGCGTGGCCGCCTCGAGGATCCGCTCCAGCTCGTGGTCGTTCAGGCCAGGGATCATCGGCGAGGCCAACACGCCGACGGGCACGCCGGCGGAGGCGAGCGCCGCCACCGCCTGCAGCCGGCGCTCGGGCGTCGGCGCCCGGGGTTCCATCCGCCGCGCCAGCACGCGGTCGAGCGTGGTGATCGAGAGGTAGACCGCGGCCAGCCCGTCGGCCGCCATCGGCTGCAGCAGGTCGAGGTCACGGAGCACACGGTGGGACTTGGTGACGACCATGACCGGATGGCGGTGCTCGGCGAGCACCTCGAGGATCCCGCGGGTGATCCGCAGCTCCGTCTCCACGGGCTGGTAGGGGTCGGTGTTGGCGCCGAGCGCGATCGGCTCGCAGCGGTAGCCGCGCCGGCGAAGCTCGCTCCGCAGCAGATCGGGCGCCGCCGGCTTGGAGAAGATGCGGCTCTCGAAGTCGAGCCCCGGGGACAGGTCGAGGTAGGCGTGCGAGGGGCGCGCGAAGCAGTAGATGCAGCCGTGCTCGCATCCCTTGTACGGATTGACGGAGCGGTCGAACGGGACGTCGGGCGACTCGTTGGGGGTCAGGATCGTCCGCGCCGGCTCGGCCGTCACGGTCGTCTCGAGCGCGGGCGCCGGCTCGTCGAGACTGCCCCAGCCGTCGTCGAACGGGACGACGGCGGCCGGCTGGAACCGGCCGGGCGGGTTCCCCGCCGCGCCGCGGCCGCGCGCCCGGCCCGCTCCCGCGTCGCCGCCCGACATCCTCCGTGGCCTCGCTCGCGGCGATCAGATCCGCGTGTAGGTGATCTCCATCGACTTGAAGAACTCCCCGTCGGGGCCCTGGCTCCAGGACTCGTAGAGGAACTTGTTGGGGTCGACCATCGTGACCCGGCCCTTCATCGTCGTCTTCTGGCCGGTCATCGGATCGGTGAAGTCGCTCCGCGAGTTCGTGACCTTGCCCCCCTCGGCGCACTCGCCGAGGAACTGCATGATCATCGTGCCCGCCGAATCGATCCACGTCCCGACGTGCTTCCCGAGCACGTTGTCGTAGCCGTCGATGCCCATGCCGGTGAACGGCTGTCCCATGAACTCGCCCTGGAACTTCGACTGCAGGAACCGGCCGTCCATGATCATCTCGTTCGTCGCCTTGCCCTGGCTCTCGGTGGGCGGCGCCCCGGGCTGCATCCAGAACTTGCCGCTCGCGTTCCACTGCCCGGCGAACCGCGCCAGGTGCTGGTGGTGCTCGTTCGTCGCGGCCGCCTTCTCCCACGCCGCCATCATCTCCGGCGGCATGCCGCCTTCCTGCTCCTCGGCCTGGGCCCACGCCGCCCCCGCGGCCGCCAGGGCGACCAGGACCAGCACGACGGGAAGCCATTTGCTGCGTTCGGCCATCACGGACCTCCTTTCCGGGGATCTGCCCCGCATCAAGACCGGCCGAGTATGCCCCAGGTGCGCTGGCGAATACAAGACGAAAGACCCTGGTCCGCCGGCGGCCTTTCGGCGGGCTTTCCCGGCCGTTTCGCGGCCCGTTCGTTGCCCCGCCCGCCGGCCGTCTGGTATAACGCGCCGCGCTCTGCTCCCCGCGCCGGCGTAGCTCAGCTGGTAGAGCGGCTGATTCGTAATCAGCAGGTCCGCGGTTCGATCCCGCGCGTCGGCTCCAGACGGCTCAGCCCTAGGGTCTTCGCACCCTGAGCGCCGACACCTTGGCCAGCTCGTCGTAGTCCCGATCGAGATGGAGCACGGTCAGGCCGTGGCGCAGGGCGCACGCCGCGATCAGGCAGTCGACTCCCGAGCGGACGGTCACGCCGGCCCTGCGCGCGCGGCGAAAGAGGCCGATCGCCTCGTCGAACACGGACTCGCCGAGCGGCGACTCGACCGTCGGGAACGCCTTCATCGCGTCGCGGGCGACGCCGTAGGCGCGCTCGTCGCGGAACCCCTGCAGCACTTCCTGCACGACCGGCAGGCACGTGACCACCTCTTCCAGCTCGACGCTGTCTTCGATCGACAGCGGGCTCGGTCGCCGGAACACTTCGATCCAGACCGAGGTGTCAACGAGGACCACGGCGCCTCCCGCGACGGGACGGCTCGACGACGCTCGATCCGTCGCGCCGCAGGGAGCGGAGGTCGCCCTGCCAGAGCCCGGAACCCGCGAGGTCGAGGATCCGCCGGGCCTGGATCCGCCGGACGAACTCCTCGAGCGCGCGGGAGACGGTGCGGGAGTACGTGCGCTCGCCGCTGAGGCGGACCGCCTGCTCGAGCAGGGACTCATCGAGCACAAGATTCGTACGTTTCATGCGCATAATGTACGGCCCCCCCCAGCGCGTCGCAACCGGGCCCTCGGCGTCGCAGCCGTCCCGGCCGGGCCGTCCGCGGCCTCGACGATCCTCGCTCGTGCATACTGGGGCCGTGAGCCACGCCCCGCCCAACTTCGACCCCTCGGCCATCACCCGCCCGCACGAGCGGTTGATGACCTACTACCTGATCGTCTCGCTCCTGACGCTCCCGGCCTTCCCGGTCACGCTCCTCGCGCTGTACGTCCGGTACCGCACGCTGCGCTACCGCTTCGACGACGAGGGCGTCTGGCGCGGCCAGGGGCTGCTGTGGCGCCGCGAGGTCAACGTCGCCTACCGGCGCATCCAGGACATCCAGCTCACGAGCGGGCTGATCCAGCGCTGGCTCGGCCTCGCCACCGTCAGCATCCAGACCGCCGCCGGCTCCGCCACGCCGGAGATCACGATCGACGGCGTCCTCGAGGCCGACGCGCTGCGCGACTACCTCTACACCAGGATGCGCGGGGTCCGTGACGGGAGTGCGTTCGCCGGACCGGCGACCCACGCCGAAGCGCCCGATGCGGCCGGCGATGAGGCGCTCGCGCTGCTCGGCGAGATCCGCGACTCGCTGCGCCGCCTGGAATCGCGCCTCGATCGGCTGGGGCGCGGGGCTTGAGCACTCCGGTCGACGCGGCCGCGGCCTGGATCTACCGCGGCGTCTGGGCGAGCGTCGTGGCGCTGTTCCGCGTCCCGGCTCGACCTGCCACGCTCCCCGCCGCGGGAGAGCCCGTTCGCTCGCTCCGCCCGGCTCCGGGCTTCCTGCGCTACCTCAAGTTCTTCTTCTGGCTGCTGCTGCTCCCCGGCGACGTCGTCCCGCTCGCCGCCTGGGTCGCGATCTTTGCCGCTTCCCCGCCGCTCGCCCTCGCCCTGGCGCTGCCCTTCCTCGTGCTGCTGATCGCGCCCGACGTCATCGCCTACGTCGCGATCCACCTGCGGTACGACACGACCTGGTACGTCCTCACCGACCGCAGCCTGCGCATCCGGCGCGGCATCTGGGTGATCCACGAGACGACGATCAGCTTCGAGAACGTCCAGAACGTCGAGGTGCGCCAGGGCCCGATCCAGCGCTGGTTCGCGATCGCCGACGTGGTCGTGCAGACCGCGGGCGGGGGCGCCCGGCACCGGAAGGGCGAGGGCACGTCCTCCCTGGACGGCCACGTCGGCATCCTGCAGGGGCTCGCCGACGCCGGGGCCGTGCGCGACCTGATCCTCGATCGCGTGCGGCGCACCCGCTCCGCGGGCCTGGGCGACGAGCGGCCGGCCGGGGCCGGATCCGCCGCCCGCCCGCGAGCCGCGTCCCTCTCGGCGGCGCACCTGGCCGTGCTGCGCGAGGTCCGCGACGCCGCCCGGCGCCTTTCCGCTGCGCCGCCGTCGTGAGCCCTGGAACTGAAAGGGGGGGCGGGATCGACCCGCCCCCCGCCTGGCCACGACTCGCTCAGCCGGGTCTGCGGCTCAGAAGTCCTCGCCGCCGCCCATGCCGCCGCCCATGCCGGGCATCGCGGGCTTCTTCTCCTCCTCCGGGATCTCGCTCACGAGCGCCTCGGTCGTCAGCATCAGGCTGGCGATCGACGCCGCGTTCTGCAGCGCCGAGCGCACGACCTTGGTCGGGTCGATGATCCCGGCCTCGATCATGTTGACGAAACGGTCGCTCTGGGCGTCGAAGCCCTTGTCCTGCTCCAGCTCCCGCACCTGGTTGACGATCACCGAGCCTTCCTTGCCCGCGTTGTTCGCGATCTGCCGCAGCGGCTCCTCCAGCGCGCGCTTGATGATGCGAATGCCGATCACGCGATCCTCGTTCTCGGCGTCCTTCGCCAGCTTGTCGAGCGACTTGACCGCCCGCACCAGCGCCACGCCGCCGCCGGGGACGATGCCCTCCTCGACCGCGGCCTTGGTCGCGTGCATCGCGTCCTCGACCCGCGCCTTCTTCTCCTTCATCTCGG
>Ga0187892_10000709_pt1 | contig 84003 bp, 59 predicted proteins | sample MA1701073metaG_FD_139345 | JGI IMG/M metagenome (GOLD analysis project Ga0187892, IMG submission 139345) | Bio-ooze microbial communities from a basaltic lava cave in the Kipuka Kanohina Cave System on the Island of Hawaii, USA - MA170107-3 metaG ... | reverse complement strand
CGGCCGCGGCGGCGATGATCGGCGAAAGCGTGGCCATGCAAGCCTTGCGCGCGCGGATCGCGCATGTCGCGCCCACTGGTGAAACCGTGCTCATCACGGGCGAAAGCGGCACCGGCAAGGAGCTTGTCGCGCGCAGCCTGCACGCCGCCAGCAGCCGAGCAGAGGCGCCGCTGGTGAGCCTCAATTGTCCGGTGCTCTCGGCCAGCTTGATGGAAAGCGAGCTGTTCGGTCACGAGCGCGGCGCGTTCACCGGCGCCGATGCGCCGAGGACGGGCCGTTTCGAGCTGGCGCACGGCGGCACCATCTTGCTCGACGAAGTCACCGAAATTGAACTGCCGCTGCAAGCCAAGCTGCTCCGCGTGCTGCAAGAACGGTCGTTCGAACGCGTGGGCTCCAGCCACTCGCTCGATGTGGACGTGCGCGTGCTGGCCACGTCCAACCGCGACCTGCGAGCGGAGATCGATGCCGGGCGATTCCGCCAGGATCTCTATTACCGCCTGGCGGTTGTGCCGATTCACGTGCCGTCCCTGCGCGAGCGGGGAGGTGACATTCCTCTGTTGATCGAGCATTTTCTCGATCGCGCGGCCCGGCGATTGGGCCGCGCGCCGTGCGCGCTTAGCGCGGCCGCGCGCGAGTTGCTGGAGAACTATCACTGGCCCGGCAATGTCCGGGAGCTGGAAAATATCGTGACGCGCGCGAGCGTGCTCGGCGCGGGCCAACCCCTGGAGGCAAGCGAGCTGAAGACATGGTTGATCGAGCCCGAAGGCGCCACCAGCGCGGCCGAGGCCCAAGTGCCGGTCGGTCTGAGTCTGCAAGAGATGGAGCGAAAGCTGATCGAAGCCACGCTGGAACGCTTTGGCGGGCACCGTGCGAGGACGGCCCAGGCGTTGGGCATCGGATTGCGGACATTGTCCGGCAAATTGAAAGAGTATGGCTATGCGCCCAGATCGAAATCATTTGCCAAGGCGGGCTGAAGGTGTCGAGAGCGGCAAAGACTGCCGGTTCGCACGCGCGAAAACCGCGCGAGCAGCGCCAGGACGGGTGCCGGTTTCCGCCTTGGCTACTGCGTATTCGACCAAAGTATAAGCGGGGAAACTGCCTGTTGTGGAATGACTTGTCATTTCCGAGAACATCAACAATCCGGCGCAAAGCGTATTATGGCTGCGGCACGGGCATGATGATTGCAGTTGAGCCACATCGATCGAAATCCCGATTTCCGAAACCAGCGAGCCGGCGCCACAAGCCGCCGAAGCAACCACCGACGATCGTCCGATCCTATTAAGGCCAGAACCATGCTTTCTCAACTGTTCGATTCGAGCACGATCGGCGTGCTGGAACAGGTCATCCATTTCGCCCAGGCGCGGCACCAGGTGCTGGCGAGCAACATCGCCAACGCGGACACACCGGGGTACCGCGTCCGCGATCTGCCGCCGGAGCAATTTCAGGCGCGCCTCAAAGACGCGATCCGCGCACGCGACCAGTGCCGCGCTACGCTACCGATCAGTCAATCGAACCACATGGCGTCAAACCCGGTCACCGACGTCAGCGACGAAATGAAAAGCATCCTCTACCACGACGACAGCAACGGCAGCACCGAACACCAGATCGCCGAGATCATCAAGAACCAGACCCAGCACAACATGGCGATCGCCATCATGACCAGCCAGTTTCGTCTCTTGCAAACGGCGATTTCCGAACGGGCGTAAAGGAGCGACACGATGTTCTCCGCATTGGACGTTAGCACGAGTGCTCTGGTGGCGCAGCGTGTCCGGTTGAATGCCATCTCCAGCAATCTGGCGAACATGTCCACCACGCGCAACGAGGCCGGCGAACCGGCGGCGTACCAGCCTCGCTTTGTGATCTTTGAGGCTGATGAGACGGTGGGAGGCGCGGGGGGTGGGGCCGGAGTGCGCGTCGCCTCGGTCCAGGTCGCCGACGTGCCGCCGAAGTTGAAGTACGAACCGGGACACCCCGATGCCGACGAGCGCGGGTACGTCGCCTATCCGAACATCGACATGACCAGCGAGTTCGTCGACGCGCTGGAAGCCACGCGCGCCTACGAGGCCAACATCGGCGTGATCGAAGTGACCAAGGACCTCTCCGGACAAACGTTACGGATTTTGGCATAAGAGGGTGACGCTCGTGACCGGTCGAGCGCGCGGCTCGGCGAACGGGGGGCGCAAGCCCCCCGGTCTTCGACGCGAGGATGACCGCGTTCCGAATCGAGGACGTTCATGCATTCAAATGTGACACTGCACAGCATACCGTTGCCCCCCGTTGCGCCCTCACCGGCGAAGGCGACCTGCGCAAGCACCGGCAATTCCGAATTCAAAAACCTGCTGCTCGACTCGCTCCAGCATGTCAACTCGATGCAGCAACAGGCGGACCGCGCCGTGGAGAGTCTGGTCACGGGAGGCGACATCAATCCGGCGGAGGTTTTGACGGCCGTCCAAAAGGCCGATCTGGCCTTCCGCATGATGATGCAGATCCGCAACAAGCTGGTGCAGGCCTATGACGAGGTGCGAAACATCCAAGTTTGACGCGGCCGTCCGCGCGGCTCGGCGCCATGGCGCCGGTCGCCACGGATAGGGCGTAGGAGATCCACGGATGGATTTCTTGAGCAAGGCATTCGCGCAATTCCGCGAGCTGTTTATCACACTCTCGCCCGGCGCTCGGATCATGGCCGGGCTGCTGCTGACCGTCGTGGTCGTGAGCCTGGCCTATTTGTTCCAGTACGGCGCGACCGGGGCCGATGCATACCTGCTTAGCGGACAGACCTTCTCGGCGGGTGAGCTGACCGCCATGGAAGCCGCTTTCGGCGACGCCGGCCTTTCGGACTATGAGGTCGAAGGCAATCGCGTGCGAATTCCTCGCGGACGGCAGGCCGCGTACATGGCCGCTCTGACGGGCGCGGGCGCGTTGCCGGCCAATTTCGGCGATTATCTGTTCCGCGCCACGGCGGACTCGGGTCCGTTTGTTCCGGCGCGGCAGCGCGATGAGCTGATCAAGGTCGCCAAGGAGCGCGAGCTGGCGTTGATCGTCCGCTCGATGAAGGGGATCGAAAAGGCGGCCGTGCACTACGACTCGCAAATCAAGCCCGGCTTGAAGCGCGAGCGCATCAGCACGGCCTCGGTGAGTGTTAAGCGGCTGGGGACGCAGCCGCTCGAGGAGCGCGTGGTGCCGATGATCCGCGACCTGGTGGCCGGCTCGATTGCCGGCCTGACGCCCGAGGCCGTCACGGTCATCGACCTCAACGGCCGTGCCTGGCGCGGAGGCGAGTCGAGCCCTTCAGGCAGTGGCCTGGACGACCCTTACTTCAACCGCATGCGGAGCTATCGCCAGGAGATCGAGGAGCGGGTCACGAACGCACTCTCGTATGTGCCCGGCGTCGTGGTGAGCGCCCACGTCGAGCTGGACAAGGAGCTCGACCACACGGAAGAGTCGGTCGAAGTCGACCCCAAGCCCATCAATATTTCGGTGCGCGAAGAGTCGAAGACGCTCAGCTCGCAGCAGGGGGCTCCCGCCGGGCGGCCGGGCGTGCAGGCACAGAGCCCCAACCAGCCTGCCAACCTCAGCACAGCCGGCGGCGGCAACCAAACGGACGAGGAGATGTCGAACCGCGAGGAGACGAACACGGTTTCGCACAGCAGCCAGCGCCGCAAGCTGATTGGCATGACGCCCAAGCGGATCGCCGTCACCGTGGGCGTTCCCAGCAGCTATTTCGAGCAGATTTGGCGCGACCGCAACCCTTCGCCCGCCGGACAAGAGCCCAAGAAACCCGACGCGAACCAGTTGACGCAAATTGAAACCGAGGCCACCGCGAAAATCCGCAGCCACGTGGTCACGCTGATTCCCAAGCCGGCCGAGGTAACGGACCCGACAAGCCTGGTGACCGTCACCGCGTTCACGCATTTGGCGGACGAGCCGCCGCCGGAGCCGGGTGTGGGACCGCAAGCGCTGGCGTGGCTGGGCGAGTATTGGACCACGGCCGGAATGGTTGGACTGGCACTTTTCAGTTTGCTCATGTTGCGTTCCATGGTCCGCGGCGCGCCGGCGATGGTCGACGTAACGACGCCCTCGTGGCGCGCTGGCGCCGCGGAAGCACCCGCCGCCGAGGCCACCGCTGAAAAGAGCGAGCCGCCGCGCGTTCGGCGCCTCGGCGGTTCGGGCCCGTCGCTGCGCGACGATCTGGCCGCGATGGTCCGCGACGACCCCGACGCCGCCGTGAATATTTTGCGCGGCTGGATCGGAAAGGCGGGGTAGCGAATGCCAGCGCCACATGCCGAGCTGCGCAAGGCCGCCATCCTGCTACAGTGCCTGGACGCGGCGGCCGCCGAGCGGCTTCTCCGCCACGTCGATGCGCACCAGGCCGAGGCGATTCGCGCCACGTCCCGCGAGCTCAGCGAAATCGACCCCGCCGAGCAGAAGGAAATCATCGACGAGTTCATGCGCGGCAAAGATGCGGTGCCCCCTGCAACTCTAGTTGGACACACGGAGCCGCCAAGCCGCGCGCCGGAGTCGTTCGACCACGGTGCGTCCCGGAACGGCAAAGAGGCCTTGCCGCCCACCGCCGAGATGCCCTTCGGGTTTTTGATGCAGGCACCGAGCGAAGAAGTCACGCAATACTTGTGGAATGAGCACCCGCAAACGATCGCGGTTGTCGTTTCGCACCTGTCGCCAACCAAGGCGGTCGAGGTGCTCGCGGCGCTGCCTTGTGACGTGCAGGCCGAGGTGATCCGCCGCCTGGTCGATCTGGACGCGGCCCATCCCGAGATGATCCGCGAAGTGGAGCGTGGACTGCAAACCATGATGTCGCTCGAGAGGCGTGCCGATCATCGGCGCGAGGCCGGAGTCGCCGCGGTCGGTCGGCTCCTTCGCGCCAGCGACGCGCGCACCCAGCAAGGAATCCTGGCGAATCTGGCACGTGTCGATCGGCCCTTGGCCGAGCTGCTCGGCCGTCGCGAACCGCGATTTGAGCATCTCGAGTCGCTCGACGCCGAGCTGCTGATGACGATTTTCGCCAGCGCCCCGTCGGAAGTCGCACGCTTGGCGCTCGCCGGCGGCAGTCCCGTCTTGGTCGCGCGCGTGCTGGGACGATTTCCGCCGCGCGAAGCGCAGCGACTCATGCAGCAAATCGAGCAATTGGGACCGACACGGCTGAGCGACGTCGAGCGAGCGCAGCAGGAGATCGTCCGCCTGGCCGAATCCATGGAGCTTCTTGACCACCGCGTCTTCTCGCGCGAGGAGGACGCGACCGACCCCACGCGCAGGCCCGTGGAGAGGGTGTAATCGCGAATTCGACTGCATCAACACCATGTCCATGATCATCAAGGCGGGCGACCGGCCGCACGTGGTGCACGGGGTTTCCTTCAACTTCGACGACATCGCCAAGCTGGCCGATTCGCAGTTGGAGCGCGTGCGCGCCGAGGCCGACCGCATCCTCGCCAAGGCGCGCGCCGACGCGCAGGCGATCCGCGCGGCGGCGCGCGAGCAAGGGCTCAAGACGGCGCTCGATGCGGCCGACCAAATAGTCAGTGCCAAGCTCGAAACGCTGCTGCCGGCGCTCCGTCAGGCGATCGACGAAATCCGGCAGTCGAAGCACGCCTGGCTGGCTCAATGGGAACGTTGTGCCGTGCACGTCGCCGCGACCATCGCCGGGCGCCTGATTCGCCGCGAGGTCAGTCGCACACCGGAGATCACCTTGTCGCTGGTTAAGGAGGCTCTCGATCTGGCGACCGGCGGCAGCGAAGTTCGCATCCACTTGCATCCCCTCGACCACCAGGCCCTGGGAACGCAAGTTCGTTTGCTCGCCGACGAGTTCTCGCGCCTCGCCCCGGCCGAAGTGGTCGACGACGACAGCGTCAGCCGCGGAAGCTGCCGCGTCACCACGCGCTGGGGCGCCATTGACCAACAGTGGGAAGCTCAACTGGCGCGCATCGAAGAGGAGCTGAGCTGAGGCATGCAGGATCTTGTTGAACAACTCGCCTCCGCGATGCCGTCGGCCATTACCGGAACCGTCGTGCGGACCGTGGGCATGACCGCTTCGGTGGCCGGCCTCTCGGCGCCGGTGGGCGCGATGGTGGAAATCGAGCGGCACAGCGGTCCGGCGGTGCCGGCCGAAGTGGTCGGTTTCCGCGACGAGCTCTCGATCGTTTATCCGCTTGGCGAGCTCATCGGCGTGCGCCGCGGCAACCGCGTGCGGCTGGTGCACACGGCTGCCTGGCTGCGCGTGGGAGACGATCTGTTGGGCCGCGTGGTCGACTCGCACGCCGTGCCGATCGACGGAAAGGCGCAGCCATCGCTTCCCCAGCGAGTAAAGCTCCACCGCGAGCCCCCCGAGGCGATGTCGCGCCCGCGAATCAGCGCGCCCTTGGGGACCGGCATCCGCGCCATCGACGCGCTGTTGACGTGCGGGCGCGGACAGCGCATGGGGGTTTTTTCCGGCTCGGGCGTCGGCAAGAGCGTCACGCTAGGAATGATGGCGCGATACACCTCCGCCGACGTCATCGTGGTGGGTCTGATCGGCGAGCGCGGTCGCGAGGTCAACGACTTCATCCAGCGCGACCTCGGTCCGGCCGGGCTGGCGCGCAGTGTCGTCGTCGTTGCGACCAGTGACCAACCCGCCGTCGAGCGCGTGCGCGCCGCCTTCACCGCCACCGCCATCGCCGAATATTTTCGCGATCAGGGGCGGGATGTGCTGCTGCTCGTGGACTCGGTCACGCGCTTCGCCCAAGCGCAGCGCGAAATCGGCCTGGCCGCGGGCGAGCCACCCACGACGCGTGGCCTTCCGCCGTCGGTCTTCGGTTTGTTGCCCAAGCTGATCGAGCGCGCCGGCCGCAGTCCGCGCGGCACCATAACGGCCTTCTACGCCGTGCTGGTCGAGGCCGACGATCCCAACGAGCCGATCAGCGACACGGTTCGTGGTCTGTTGGACGGCCACACCTGGCTGTCGCGCAAGCTGGCCTCTCAGGGTCACTATCCAGCGGTCGACGTGCTGGAGAGCATCAGCCGTTTGATGTCCGAGGTCGCCAGCCCCGAGCAGCTCGAAGCGGCCACGACGATCCGTGAGCTGCTCGCCGCCTACCGCGACCACGAAGACGTGATTTCGATCGGCGCCTACCGCCGCGGTAGCAACGCGCTCGTGGACCTGGCCATCGAGATGCGCGAGCCGATTCAGCAGTTTCTTCGGCAGAAAGTGGCCGAATCGGTAACGCTCGAGGGGAGCCGCGCGGCCCTGCTACATTTGGCGCGCCAATGCGCCCAGCGGCGGCAGGCGCTTGCACAGCCGCCCTCGCGAGGCGCGCCCGCCACCGCGGCGGTGACGCCGGCCTCGGCTCAAGGAGTCAAGCCATGATGGCCGGTCGCTTCCAATTTCGTCTTCGCGCGCTGGAACAACTCCGCGCGGCGACGCGCGACGAGGCGCGCGGCCGCCTGGCCGAGGCACTCCGCGCCGACGATGTGCTCCTGGCCCAACAGCGTGAGCTGGCGATGGAGCTCCAGTCATTGCATGCCAACGCCGGCACTCCCGAGACGGGCGGCTCATTGGACGTCGATCGCCTGGTCGCGGCGGCGCGGTACGAAATCGTGCTGCGAGCCGAACAGCAGGCCATCACGCAGCGACAGGCGGCGCTCGCGACCGAGATCGATCAGCGCCGAGCGGCACTGTTGGTCGCCGACCGCGAACTCCGCACGATCGAGAAGCTCCGAGAACGGCAGCAGGCCCGGCACCTGGCCCACGAACTGCGTGAGGAAACGAAATCCCTCGACGAAGCCGGCTCGCGGTGCCGCATCGGAGACGACTCATGATCGGAAAACTCGTTCGCGGCACGAGTGCCCTGCTGGTCTATTTCTGCGTCGGCACGCTCTTAGCGCAGGCGGCCGGAGCCGCCTACCTGTGGCAGTCCGGCCGGCTGAACTCGAAGACCCTTTGGCAGCTCATGGCCGTCCTGCACGGCATCGACCTGGCCGACCTTCGCGGCAAAGAAGAACCCGAATCCATGAAAGTCGGACACGAGGAGGTGTCGATCCAGGAGATCGAAGCCGCGCGCTCGTTGCGGGCGCGGGACCTGGAGCTGCGGGAGCTCGCGCTTGCCAACGAACTGGCCAACGCGAAACGCGCTCGCGCGCAACTGGCCACCGACGTGCAACAGTTTGCCGAAGCCAAGGCAAGCTTCGAGACGCAACTGGCCGAGATGAGCGAAGGCGCCGTGGCGGCCGGGCAAGAGGGGGTGCGGCTCGTTTGGGAAAACATCAAGCCCAAGCAAGCCAAGGTGCTGATCGAAACGATGGTCGAGGCCGGTGAGATCGACACCGTTGTGACCATGCTGGCGGCCATGCCGATCAACAAAAAGGCGAAAATCGTGGCGGAATTCAAAACCGCCGAGGAAAGCGAGATGGTCAGCCGCATCTTGCGGCTCACGCGCACCGGAATTCCCACGACGCCCACGGTCGACGAAGCACGCCAGGCGCTCGACCAGGCGGCAGCACAGCAGCCATAGCGTGGGAGGCAACCCATGAGCCGAATTACTAGCGACGCCGCCGCGGCTACCGCGCTGCCAACGGAATCATCGCTCGTGCCGAGCAAAACACCGGCAGTGCCTGCGGACAGCTCCGAGCCATTCGAGAATCACCTGCAGCGCGCGGTGTTGACAGACCGCCCAACGCGCCCGGCGACGGTCGAGCCGAAATCACACCTGGCGTCGGCCACCCCGCAGCCTGGCACGAGATTGCGTCCATCGCCGCGCGGTGACGCATCGAAGTCCGAAAACCTGCCGGCGGCCAGCAACGCTGCGCCTGCGCCTCGACGCGCGAAATCGCCCACGAAAAGCACCCGTGCTGGCGTCTCTGCCGCGACCGAAGAAGGCGCGACGCCGACCACGCGGCGCAGGCAAGGCGTCAATCGGTTGCGTCGCGTCGCGACGTCGAACCAATCAGCGCCGGCCGCGCCAACCACCGCCGAGCGCCCCCTGGCTGAGCCGGGGGCGTTAGCCCCCGCAGAAGCACCGCTTTCGATCCAACGCCCTGCCGCGCGTGCGGCGCCGCCCATCAAGCACGCTGTGGCCGCAAAGAACATCGCCAGCGGCAGCAAGCGCTCAGCCGGCGAGGATTCGTCTCGCGACAAGCCGCTGGCTGTCGCGAAAGAGGAACTTCGTGGCAAACCGATTACGCTCGAACCATCGCGTTCGTCCGTCGATGTCCCGAAAACGGCACGCGGAAGTGTTCCCCCCTTACAAGTTGGCGAAAAGCAATCCGCCGCCGTCCACGATCCGTCATCCGGCGGCGACGCGGCGACGCTCGACGTGACCGAGCCGGTGGCCGCCCGCGCGCCTACGAACGAGCCACCAAACACCACCCAAACAAGACTGCGCGCAGCGCTTGTCACAACAGTGGGCGACCAATCGTCAGCCGGCGCCGATGCCGGCGCCGATGCCGGCCCCAGCACACATGCGCTAGGCGAGTCCACCGCTAATGATATTCACCGCGGTGCTCCAACCGAGCAGCGCGGCGCGGAGAGCGACTCGCTACAGGCCGCGGCCGACCCATCGACCGAAACAGACGCATCGCCCGCCGGCGAATCATCGCGGGCCGCCGCCACGGTGATCAACGACGTGCCAAATTCGGTAGCGCGTTCGCCGTCAGCCGACGCCACGGCTGACGAGCAATCGGACACGCGATCGACCGAGATCACGCAGGCTGTTCGCCTGGCGCAGGAGGACGATGGCGCGGCCAATATCGCCCACTCGCGGCCGGTAGGAAGCGATTCGCCAAAGCGACCGGTCGCCGACGCGCGACACGACTCCGCTTCATCCACGGGCACAAAACGAGCGCGCGACGTTGTCGCCAAATCGCACGAGACGGCCAGCGCTGCGCCGCGCGAGGCGCCCGCCGCCACGGAGCCGTCGTCGATGCAGTTCGATCCTCCCGCCATACGCGAACCGGCGGCGACGCCCAACGCGCGCTCGAACGGCGAAGAGCAACGTCTGACCCAGGAACAACGCGGCGAGCCCGTCGAGAAGGCCGAGTCTTCGACATCACCGCGGTCACAGCCGCTGTCGCCGGATAGCCAGAATGCTCGATCCGCCGCCGATCGAGACACCAGCCAACTCGGCGCCTCGCCGCGTCAAGGCGTCGCGGTCGATCGAGTTCGATTCATTGAGCGAGTTCTACGTGCCTTTCACAATCTGGGAGAACGGGGTGGACGGCTGCGAATTCGCCTAAGCCCGCCAGAGCTTGGCTCGTTGCGGATCGACGTGACGCTGAGGGACGGCACACTGTCAGCGCGCCTGGAAGCAGAAACCGCCGATGCTCGGAGTGTATTGCTGGAGAATTTGCCGGGGCTACGCACCAGGCTGGCGGAACTGGGAATCAAGATTGACCGCTTCGATGTCGATCTACAGGACCAATCGCGCGGTGGACTACCGGACGCGCCGCGCCAGCAGCACGAGCTTCCGGCCCCGGGCGGTGAGGGGTTCTCGCGCCGCGGCAGCCGGCGAGCAAGTCAACCATCCGCCACCGCCGTACCGGCGAAGCCGACAAGGCTCCCCGGTCACGAAGGCAGCTTCAACGTAATCGTGTAAGGAAAACACCCCGGTGGACGCCACGACGCTAGGTATCATCGGTCAACAGGGCGCGCAGGCGGCAGGCGACAACAATGAGGTCCTGCGCGATCTGGAGCTGGGTGATTTTCTCAAGCTGATGATCGCCGAGCTGCAAAACCAGGATCCGTTGAACCCGATGGACAACAGCGAAATGCTGCAGCAGATCAGCCAGATTCGCGAAATCGACGCCAGCACCCGGCTTACCCAAACGCTCGACGCCGTGCTCTTGGGCCAGAACCTCTCGAGCGCCAGCAACATGATCGGCAAGCTGGTGCGCGGACTGGCGGACAACGGATCGTTTGTCATTGGCACCGTGGATCGCGTGTCGATCGATGGCGGCGCCCCCAAGTTGCACGTCGGGCCCACCACCGTGGCGCTCAAAAACGTCAGTGATATCTTGCCGGGGCTATAGCCGGCGCGCGTTCGGAACGAGAAAGGAGTCGACGATGGGATTGGCATCCGCACTGAGCACGGCGCTGACGGGCCTGACCGCCGCCGAAACCACGATCGACGTAGTCGGCAACAATGTGGCCAACGGCAACACGGTGGGCTTCAAGGCCTCCACCGCCTTCTTCGCCACACAATTTCTGCAGACGCAGACGCTCGGCTCGGGTCCGACCTCGAATCGCGGCGGAACGAACCCGCGCCAAACTGGGCTGGGGACGCAGGTCGCCGAAATCAAGCCCGACTTCAATCAGGGCACCATCGAAATCAGCTCCAACCCCTCGGACCTGGCCATTCAGGGAGACGGCTTCTTTATCGTCCAAGGCCCGCAGGGCGAGAATTTTTATACGCGTAACGGCATCTTCAAGACGAATTCCGAGAACCAGTTGGTCACGATCACCGGGCAGCGGCTATTGGGGCACGGCGTGAACGACCGCTTCGAGATCCAGACGACCACACTCCAACCCTTGTCGATCCCGCTGGGGGCGGCGGCCGTCGCACAGGCCACCCGCAGTGTCTTCCTCGAAGGCGCGCTGCGACCCAACGGCGATCTGGCCACCATTTCCGAAGTGATCCAATCGACGGTGTTGAGCGACGCGCGGTTTTCGCGACCGGCCATCGACCAGGTTCCTCCGGTCGCCACGACGCCCCTAGGATCGGGAGCCACGGCAGCGCCGTCGGTGGCGGGGATCGGCGTCGCTCAGTCAGACGTGGCCGGGACCAACCTGGCGCCCGGCGGCGTCTATCGTTATAAGATCGTGTTTGCCGAAGGGCCGATCGCCGCCACGCTCAACAACAGCGAAGGCCTCCCTTCGGCTCAGCTCGACGTGACTCTTACCGGAACGAACGACCGCGTCGATCTCTCGACATTGCCTACCGACAGCTCGGGCATCTTCACCACGCGGAGGATTTACCGTACGCTCGATCTGACGGGCGCCGCCGATCCGGACGTCGAGCCGTACTACTTTGTGGGCGCGATCGGCGATATGCTGCCGGCGTCGACATTTACCGACACCACGTCCGATGCCACGCTCCTGGCGGCCGATCAGCAGCTCAATCAAGGGCTCTTAAACGGCACGACGTACGAGTATCGGATCACGTTCGTCGACGCATCGGGGCGAGAAAGCCGCCCGTCCGATCCGCTCCCGCCGCAAGCCGTCACGGACGGGCGAATCCGCCTGACCGATTTGCCGATTGACGATCAGGTCCCGCCACAATGGACGCAGCGGCGGATTTATCGCAATGTAGCGTCCGCGCAAGACACGTACTATCTGGTCGGCGAGATCGATGACGCCACGACCACTTCCGTCTCATTCATTGATGGTCGTTCGGACGCGGACTTGATCGCCGCCAACGAGCAAATCGACTTCAACGGCGTGGCGATCCTCGAATCGACATTTCTCTCCGATGTGCTGCGCCGCGACGGCGATGTCTATTCAAACGTGTTTCAGGAAGGGACGCTGGAATTCACCGGCCGCAAGGGCGGCCTGACGTTGGCCACGAAGAGCTTCGACATCATCGACGGAGTGACAACCGTCGGATCGCTGCTCGATTTCTTCGAGCAGGCTTTGGGCATTCAGGTGCCTCCCGGACCGGACTCGGCCAACCCGATCCCCAGCGACTCGGGCCTGGGCGTCAGTCCCGGCGGGCGCGTCACCTCCGACGGTCGAATTCAGTTGATTGCGAATACCGGGGACGTCAACGCGGTTGAAATCGGCCTGTCGGGTCTCGAGTTGGTGACATCCACTGGCAGTGCGACCGTGAACCTGCCATTCAACTCCGCACAGGCGGCCGTCGGCGAAGGCGAAGTGGCCGACTTTATCGTCTACGATTCACTCGGCATTCCGCTAAGCGTCCGCGTCACCACCGTGCTCGAATCGCGTTCCAGTACCTCGACCGTGTACCGCTGGTTCGCCGATTCCGCGGACAATGACCCGCTCACCGGCGCGCAGATCGCGGTGGGCACCGGCCTGATCCGCTTCGACGGCGAAGGCAACGTCAGCTCGGTGACCGAGTCGAGAGTTTCCATTGACCGGTCGCACGTTTCGTCACAATCGCCGTTGGAATTCGATCTGGATTTCAGTGCGCTTTCCGGCCTGGCGGTCGACGAAAGCAGTTTGGCGGCGACGCGGCAAGACGGTTCGGCGCCGGGAACGCTCGCCAGCTTCATCATTGGCGAAGACGGTGTGATCCGGGGTGTTTTCTCCAACGGCGTCAGCCGCGACCTCGGACAAATTCGCCTGGCGCGCTTCGCCAATCCGGCTGGATTGGAGCAGCGCGGGCAGAATCTCTTTGCCGAAGGGATCAACTCGGGTCTGCCCATCGAGGGCAACCCGAACCAACAAGGCATCGGCACGATCATCGCTGGGGCGGTGGAGCTATCGAATACCGACATCGGCGCCAACCTGATCGACCTGATCCTCGCCTCGACGCAGTACCGTGGAAACACGCGCGTCATCACCGCCGCCCAACAATTGCTCGACGAACTGCTCAATCTTCGTCGTTAGCGCCCCGCGTGCCGGCCGATTTACCGTTCGATCATTTCCGGCTATGCCGGTCGCGCTGATTACGACTCTCCCTGCTTCCTGGATGGAAAGCGCTTCGGCGCTGGCGGTCGGCGGAAAAGCTAGGCTTGCTCAATCCACAAGAGCCGCCGCGACAAGCATGTCGCCCCTCCAGACTGGCAACCCTTGGGCAACCGCATGGCCGATCAAGCAGCCCACGCTGAGTCGTCTGGCGATTCCCACGACGCCGAAGCGTCCAGCGGCGCCCGCTCGCGCCTTGTGCCGAAACTGATCGCGGCCGCTGTCGTGTTTGTCATCCTGGGCGTCGAATGCCTGGTCGTGTACCTGTATCTGCCATCGTCGGGCGAGACGCGTGCCATGGCCGAATCCGATATCAGGCCGGCCGTCGCGTCACATTCTGTGGAAGACGAGAAGGATCACGGGACTGATGAGGCCGCGGAACACGGGGAAGAGGGCGAAGAGCGCAAGGAAGTGGACCTTGGGGAGTATTCGGTGACGGCCTATGAGCCGTCGTCGAGCATCACGCTGCGCATCGACTTCCATCTTTGGGGAACGGTCAGTGCCCCCGAAGCCGCCGAATTCGAGCATTTGTTCGAGGAAAAACGCAACCGGATTCGGGAGCAGGTACTGGTGACGATTCGCAGCGCCGACGTGAGCGAGTTTACCGATGCCGGGTTGGGGTTGATTAAAAGGACGATTTTGGAGAAAAGTAACGAGACCCTGGGCAAGCCACTTCTGCTGGGGGTCATCTTTAGCGACTTCTCCTATATCGAGCAGTAGGCAGGTGCAAGCGCCGCGTGGTCATTGTCGGCCCGCCGCGTGCCGCGAGCGACCCTGATACGCCAGAGGAACGGATTCCATGGCGGACGATTCTCCGCAGCTCGGACGCGCCGAAGCCGAAGAGCCACTCGCGCAGGCCGAGGCGAACCCAGCGCCGCTAACTGACGCCGCCGCCAGCCCACTTGCCCAGGGCGAGCTGCCGCAGGCCGATCTCGATTTGCTGCTCAAGCAGGCCGAGGACGCGCTGGCCTCGGTCGATGCCGCCTCCGATCCGCCGATCCCGCCAGGCGTGACCCAATTCCGCTTCGAGGATTTTGTCGGGGCCCCGCCCTCGGCCGAGAGCGCCACGCTCGAGTTGATTCGCGACGTGGAGCTCGACCTGAAGATCGAGTTGGGCCGGACTCACATGTACCTGGAAGATATCCTGCGCCTGCGAAAGGGGTCGGTCGTGCCGCTCGACAAGTTGGCGGGCGACCCGGTGGACATTTTTGTCAACGGCCGGCTGATCGCGCGGGGCGAGGTGCTCGTGTTGAACGATAACTTCTGCGTCCGAGTCGCGGAATTGATCGCCGGCGAAAATGTGCGCGCCGGCTGAACGTTTCGGTCCGCGGATGACGCGCGCCATTTCGAACCGCGGATTGTGCCGATGACGCGGATGAAATGTTGTTGCGTCCGCGCTATCGACGAGATTCGCGGATTGCTAATCCGGAAGCAGCTTGATGACAGTGCTTTTTAGCGCGTCGCTCGCTCTGGCGATCGTCGTCGCCCCAGCCGTGCAAGCGTCGGACCCGCCCGTGCCGGGGCAGGAGCCGGCGCCGCTTCGAGATGCGCCGGTTTCGATTCCACTCCATTCGGCAGAGAACCATGCACGCGGCGCGGCCCCTGCGCCGAATGAAGCCAATCGTGCGGGCCGGCTGCTGAAGCTGGCGCCTCCTGCCGCGGACCGTGCGAGACCGTTGCGAAAGCGCGAAGGCGTGGGCGGAGGTCTGATTACCCCTCCTGGCGCCGGCTCCTTGGCCACGATCGGCGGCAGCCTGGCAATCGTGACGGGACTCTTCCTGATCGTCACCTGGTGCCTGCGCCGCGGCACGACGGGGGGCTCGCGCGCCTTACCCACCGACGTCGTGGAGCTGCTGGGGCACCGAGCACTGCCCAAGGGAGAGCAGATGCATCTGATTCGCGTCGGCACGAAGTTGTTGCTGGTGTGCGTGGCCCACAACCGCGTCGAAACGCTCACGGAAATCGCTGATCGCGACGAGGCCGACCGCCTCGCCGGGCTGTGCCGGCAAGGTCACCCGCAGAGCGCCACGGCGGCCTTCCGAAACGTCATGGAACAGATGGGACGCGACCGAGAGGGCGACCGCTTCTTTGGCGCCGATCACATTCGCGGCTCGGAACCGCGGCACGGGCCGTCAGACCGCAGGCTCGATCTACTCGCCGAGGGCCGCCATGCGTAACCAGGCCGTGACCGCCGCAAACCGTCAGCGAGCCACCGGGTTTATCCCGGTGGTCTGCTTAGCGGCGATCATCTTCGCCTCGCCGCCACCGCACGCGGCGGCGCAAGATCTCGCCAACGCGCCGGCTCGGCTTGAAATCCCCGACGCGCTGGCCAAAGGCCCATCCGAATGGACGCGCCCCGAGCGGCTAAGCTCCACCATCCAGGTGTTGATCCTGCTGACCGCGCTGAGCCTGGCGCCTTCGATCCTGATCATGACGACCTGTTTCATCCGCATCGTGGTTGTGCTGGGTCTCTTGCGGCAAGCGCTAGGAACGCAGCAGCTTCCGCCTGGGCAGGTCATTACGTCGATCGCCTTGTTCTTGACGCTCCTGGTAATGACGCCGGTATGGAAGCAGGTTTACGACGATGCGATCGTCCCCTACACCAACGAGCAGATCGATCTCGAGCATGCTTGGACCGCCGGCGTCGCGCCGGTGCGACGCTTCATGAGCTTGCAGATCGAGCGGACCGGCAACAGCGACGACATCTGGCTGTTTCTCGAATACCTGCCCGGCGCGACAACCCCAGAAAACTATGAGGACGTGCCGCTCGAAGCGCTCCTGCCCGCCTTTGTGCTGAGCGAGCTGAAGACCGCCTTCCTCATCGGTTTTCAGATTTATCTGCCGTTTCTGATTCTCGACATTGTGATCGCCACCGTAATGGTATCGATGGGCATGTTGATGTTGCCGCCGGTGTTGATCTCGCTCCCCTTCAAGCTGCTGTTGTTCGTGCTGCTCGATGGCTGGCACCTGGTGGTGGGCATGCTGTTGGAGAGCTTCGCGGCGTTTACGTAGTTTCTCAGTTTTGCGTCAGCGCTGCGCTCAACGCACCCTACTTCGTGGCGGCGGTCGGGAGTCGAACATGGAAGTTTCGAGCGCGGTGGATTTGGGGCGCGAGGCGATCGTCATCGCGCTGTTGATCTGCTCGCCGATACTTCTGGCTGGCATGGTCGTTGGACTGCTGATTGGTCTGCTGCAAGCCCTGACGCAAATCCAGGAGCAGACCGTTTCCTTCGTCCCCAAAATCGTCGCCATGGTGTTGACACTGTCGTTCACATTGCCCTGGCTGGTGACGCAATTGGTTGAGTATTCGCGAGAGCTGATCGCCAACATTCCCCAAAATTTTTGAGAAATGGCCGTGCTATTCGATCTTTCCTGGCATCAGCTTACGGTCTTTACGCTCGTGCTCGGTCGGCTAAGCGGACTTGTGATGACGGCCCCCATCTTCGGCACGAGGGACGTGCCGCGTCGCATCCGAGCCATGTTGTGCGTGGCGTTGGCGTTGATGTTGACGCCTTCGCAATGGGCGACGCCGGTTCCGCTCCCCGACGCACCCCTGGCGTTCCTGGCGGCCCTGGTGGGCGAAATTCTGCTGGGGCTGGCATGGGGGCTGGGAATCCTCATTCTCTTTGCCGGCATCCAACTGGCCGGCCAGCTCGTGAGCCAGCTTAGCGGCGTCGGATTGGCGGAGCTCTTCAATCCGGAGTTCGATACCTCAATGCCCCTGTTCTCGCAATTGCTGTACCTGCTCACGCTAGCCATCTTTGTCGTGGCCGACGGGCATCGACTGGTGATGGACACCTTGCTGAGCACGTTTGCGGCCGCGCCTCCCGGCTCGGTCGGCATTGCCGACTCCATTACGACCACCGTGACGGAACTCCTAACGGCCAGTTTCGCCCTGGGTATTCGCGCCGTGGCGCCAGTGTGGACGGCGCAGCTCCTGGCGACGCTGGTGTTGGGGCTTATTTCGCGCACCCTCCCCCAATTAAACGTGCTGCTGGTGGGATTTGGGCTTAGCGCCCTGGTCACACTCGCGGCACTGTCGGTGTCACTGGGCGAGGTCGCCGAGGCGTTTCAGGACGAAGCACAGGCGGTGCTGACACTGTTGCTCGACCGCCTGCCAGCCGATTTCAACGCGGCCGGCGGACCATGATAGCGGCGATCGAATCTCATGGCCGAATTTGATGGCGAACGATCGCATGAAGCGACCCCGCACCGGCGCGAAAAAGCGCGCGAAGAGGGACACGTGGCGATCAGCCACGATCTCGTGTCGGCGATCGTGCTCACCGGGGCGCTTGTCATCTTGTTCTTTTTGTTTCGCCCGCTGGTGGATCGTATCGCCGTGCTGGCCGAGCGCCATTGGGGCGGCACGGCGTGGCTGGCGGCTGATCACGACGTCATCGTCGCGCATTGGTGGGATTGTCTGGCGGCGCTCGCGCCCGTCGTTTTGGCCCCGCTCGGCCTGATGCTGGTGGTGGCGGTCACCGCCCACCTGGGGCAGGTGGGCTTTCTCTTCCTGCCGCAAAAGCTCGTTCCCGATGCCTCACGCGTCGATCCCTGGAAAGGGCTCCAGCGCATCTTTTCGTTGCCGGGCATGGCACGCCTCGGCTTCGGCCTGTGCAAAGTCGTGGCAATCCTCGCCGTGGGCGCAATGGCCATCTATGCCGAGCGCGAGTCGATCCTGGCGCTCGGCAGCCTGGCGCCCGCGCCGCTCGCCGTGTCGCTCGTCAAGCTGCTTTTCTGGACGGCGATCAAGATTGGCGGAGTGCTGCTCGTCTTGGCACTGTTGGACTTCGGTTTTCAGTGGTGGAGGCACGAGCAGGACTTACGGATGACGACCCAGGAGATGCGCGAAGAGCTGCGAAATCTGCAGGGCGATCCGCAAATCGTCGCGCGGCGTCGCGCGGTGCAGCGGCAGCTTGTCCTCAACCGCCTCAGCAGCGCCGTCCCCAAAGCGGACGTGGTCATCACAAATCCCACGGAGCTGGCCGTGGCCATTCAGTATGAACACGAGACGATGGCCGCGCCGATCGTGGTGGCCAAAGGCGCCGGCCTGTTGGCGCAGCGGATTCGCCGCTTGGCACGTGAGCACGGCATCCCCGTCATCGAGAAGCGCCCCCTCGCCCAGGCACTTTACAAGCAAGTGGAGATCAACCGCCCCATCCCCCAGGGCATGTACGCGGCCGTGGCGGAGATTTTGGCCTACGTCTACCAGCTCAAGGGGAAACGCATTCCGCAAGCGCCGGCGCGTACGACCGCCGCTTGACCTTCGTGCGCGGCAGTGGCGTCAGCCGCGCGCGCTGGGTTGCTGCGATGCCTCGCCGCGCGCGGCGTCGGCAGCCGCGCGATGCGGACCATGGGCCGGTGGCGCCTGCGTGGGCTGGATTGCGTAGCCGTACTTGCGAATAATCGGCCCCCAGCGCCGCGTAATCAAATCGCGCTCGCGCGCGGAAAGTGCGTAGCGATTCGTGCGGTACTCTCGCAGGCCGTTCCAATGCTGCGCTAATCGCGGCGCAAGCTGATCGAAATCGCCCAACTCGAGCTGCTCGTAGAGGCGCCGCACCGCGGAGATGGGATCCGCCACCAGGTCTTCGTATCGAAGCTCGCAAAACCGCGCCGGATCGACGAGGTGTCGCGTCTCGTCCAGCCGGCGGTGCATGCGCACGAAGGTCGAAAGCACCTGTTCCTCGAGCCCCTCGAACGTCGGCCTCTGCAGGCCGTGCGTCCGATAGAGCGACTTCCACAAGTGCACCGTGGAGGGGAACACGACGTACGGATCGCGCACGATATGGATGAACTGCGCGCGCGGAAACAGGTTCAACAGCACGGGAATCCGGCACGTGTGCGGCGGGCTCTTCAGCACGATCCGTTTCGCGTTGCGCAGCGTGACCTGTTTCAGAAAGTCCACCAACGCCCGCTTCCAGTGTGCGAGCGCGGACTGGCTGAGCCCCTCCAGATCGAGATACTCCGGACACTGGGAAGGCCGGTTGGGGAAGGCGATCGTTCGGTACGGCGAAGGAACCCCCAAAATGCAAAGTGCAAACTCGTCCTCCTGGGGATGCTCCCAACTGATCGCCATGTTATCCATGGGGCGCTGTGGCGGGATGACAAACCGAAACCAACGCTCGGCGATCCATTGCGTCAAAAGAAAGTGGTTCGGCGCCAAACACTCGTACGTCGTGGGCGACGTATGACGCTCATCGAGAATCAGCATCTCGTGCAAGAGCGTCGTTCCGCAGCGCCAATGCCCGATGATGAACAGTGGATCGTCTTTGATCTCGGTCTTCGCCAGGCGGCGGGCGTGGACGAGCCACTGAAGACCGGCCAAGGCGCTATTGCCCACGCTGGCCGCGGTGTCGCCCAGGGCGAGGTGCAGGCGCGACGGGCCGACTGCAAAGCGATTGCGCGCCAGCAGCCGTGCCCAAGTGGGCAGGCTGCAACCCAGCCAGATCCGCGGCGCCCACCATTTGCTGGGCCTCCCACCGGCTTGCGGCACGCCGTTTTCGTCGATGCGGTTTGGCACGTCCGCCATCTTCCGTCCCGCGCCGGTGCATGATGTTCAACAGCGCCAGTGTAGACCACCTTGCCGATAGTGATAAGGCCGAATTGCCTATCCGAGCCGCCGGCGCCGCGACTTGATACGCGCAAGCTGCCGCGACTCCGGCAGCTCCTTGTAATACGTATCCAGCGGAAAACAGCCCGAAACCAGCCCGTTGCGAGGCGCCGTGGTGCAATCGCTGAACGTGCGACAGAGTCGTTTGTGGGAAATGGTTTGCCCCTCGAGCACATCGGCCAAAAGTTCCGAGTAGGCCAATGCCATCCTCCCCACTCCCACCGCGTCCACCCAGCCGCTACGGACGACCGCCTGGGCCACGTGTGGCAAAAACTCTTGCAGGTAGGAGTAGCCGCTGCCGACGATCGGCAGACCAGCGACCGCCTGCTTGCACTGGCGCGCCACGTCGATCTGGCGGAATACGCTCGCCAACGGGTCCTCGGGGGGTGGATAACCGTCGCTCGGAGGATACAGCGCCGGGCGCTGCACGTGCGGATTGTAATACGGGCTGCCACCCGAAAGGTTGACTGCCGCGACGCCCAGATCGCGGAGCATCTCTAGCAAGCGAATCGTCTCGCGTAGGTCTACCTGCAATGGGTCGTTCAGGTTAAGGCCGAATGCGTATCGATAGGGCAGGTGTTCGGAATAGGCAATCGGCTGGCCGATGCCGTCTCGCTCGTCGAAGGGGACCGTATCAAAGGCGCTCAGGCGGACGCCGATCATCAGGTCGGGGAATGCGGAGCGGATGCTCTCGACAATCGTCAGCAACAGCCGAGTGCGGCCCTCAAAATCGCCCCCGAACCGGCCAGGCCGTGTAAACGCGCCCAAGAACTCATGAATCAGGTAGCCGTGGCACGCCTTGATATCGACGAACTGAAAGCCGACCGCGCGCGCCACGCCCGCCGACGTTACGTAGCATTCGATCAGGCATTCCACTTCGTCGTCCGCCAGTACGACCGATGCATCACTCGACTCAATTCCGAACATCGTGTCCAACAGCGGGTGATGGCAGGCGATTTGCGGCCGCGGCCGATCGTCGTTAGACCGCGCGAAGCGGCCCGAATGCGTCAGTTGCAGCCCCACCAAGAGATCGTCGTCCGTACCGAATCGTTGACGATGCGCGCCCCGCAGCTCGTCCAATAGCGCCGCCAAACCCGCTCGATTCGCCTCCGTGGCGAGTGTCTGCCGCGGATTGGCGCGGCCGCTGGGCTCCACGGCGGCCGCTTCGCCTCCCCAAATCAGCTTCGCGCCGCTCGTGCCGAAGCGGCGCCACCGCCGCAGCGTATGCTCCGACGGCGATCCGTCCTCACGTGCGTCCCAACCCTCCATCGGATGTACGCACCAGCGGTTGCCGACGCGAAAACCGCCGATCACCAGCGGTTCGGCAAGCGGTGAGCCATCGCTGGCCGAGAGGACTCCTTCGTCCACCGGCAGCGGAAGGCCCAACGCCTCCAGCCGCTCGCGAAACGCCTCGACGCTCTTGAATTGTGCGATCTTCGGATACACGCGCAAAGGACTCACCGCGCTTCTCGTCTGGCCGCCCATTACGAGCCACCGCTTGCGAGCCAACACATGCAAGCGTCCACCCGCGAGCCTCCGCGTTTATGCCGGAGGTATAGCCGCGCGAGCCTCCGAGTCAGCACCAGCCTTAGCTGGTCGCCGGAGGTGGTTTCGCCGGACACAAGGAACTATGCTGCAAACGAAACGTCTTTTGCCCGGCCGCGGATGCAAATTGCACCGTCGCGTTCCTCCGTGAACCATTGCCGCTGAGGCCTACGACCTTGCCAAGTCCATAATCGGGATGCACGACGAGCATGCCCTCGTCGAATGCGTCGGGTGAAACGCCGGCGTGGTTCGTCGCGACGTCGCCGGCCAGTTCGGCCGCCGTGGAGAGCCGCGTCGCAAGCGTGGCCGTCGTGGCGGACGCTCCGCCAACGATCGTCGAGGACGGGTCTAATTCGCGGGCGTGCTCAGTCCAAGTGTCATCCGATTCGCTGATCCGCGGCTGATACTCCGACTCCTCGCCGGTCTCGGTCCGCAGCGGCGGCGAGACGGCTTCTTCGGACAATTCCATCTCGGCCAGCGGCAGCTCGGTCAGGAACTGGCTGGGCACGCTCATGCGCCGCGTGCCGCGGAATTCACGGTAGACGGCACGGCTCAGATACAGTTCGCGCTGGGCGCGCGTCATGCCCACGAACAGGAGTCGCCGCTCCTCTTCCAGGTGGTCGGGCCGCTCGCGGCTGCGTTCGTGCGGGATGAGGCGTTCTTCCAGTGCGACGATGAATACGACCGGGAACTCCAGTCCCTTCGAGGCGTGCAATGTCATCAGCGTGACGCGATCGTCGGTCGTTTCCCAATTGTCGGTCTCGTTGACCAGGCAGGCGTTTTCCAGGAATTCCTCCAGATGTCCCTCGCCAGCGTGCGGTTCGTCGAACTCGCGAGCCGCGGTGATCAATTCTTCGATGTTGGCCAGTCGGTCCTGGTCCTCTTCCGATTCGCTATCCGCCAGAAGCGACTGATAGCCCGATTCAACCAGCACGTGCCGCAAGATTTCCTCGACGGGCCGAGCGGCCAGCGTGCTCAAGCGATCGAAGAACGAAACGAACCTGGCCAGCGCCAAGGCGGCGCGGGCCGGCAGCCCATCGATCAGCCCCGCGCGGCGCGCCGCTTCCAGCCGGCTCAGCCCCTGTTCCGCGGCGTATTCTCCCAGCCGCTCGAGCGTCTTTTTGCCGATTCCGCGCGGCGGCGTGTTGATGATTCGCGCCAGCGCCACGTCGTCGCGCGGATTGTTCAGTAGCTGCAGATAGGCTAGTACGTCCTTAATCTCCTTCCGCTGGTAAAACTCCTGCCCGTTGACCATCTGGTAGGCAATGCCCTGGTCGCGCAGCGCGAACTCCAGCGTCCGACTGAGCGCGTTGACACGGTACAGCACCGCGAAATCGCGCGGCCGCGCCGAGCCTTCTCGGACGGCGCGAGCAACGAGCATCGCCACGGCATCGGCCTCGGCACGGTTGGTGGCGTAGGAGGTGAAGCGCACGGGCGCGCCCGCGACATTGTGCGTGTACAGCTCCTTCGCCTTGCGCCGCGTATTGTGGGCGATCAACTGGGCCGCCACGCGGACGATCCGCTGCGTGCTGCGATAGTTCTGTTCCAGGCGCACGACCTTCACGCGTGGATAATCTTTTTCGAACTCGAGTATGTTGCTCAGATTCGCCCCGCGCCAGCCGTAGATCGACTGATCCGGATCGCCGGTGACCGCCAGGTTGGGATAGTCGATCGAGATCGCGCGGACGATCATGTACTGTGCCAGGTTCGTGTCCTGGTACTCGTCCACCAGCGTGTATCGGTACCGCTCGTCGAGTTCCCTACGCACCTGCGCATTCTCGCGCAGCAGGACCGCCACGTGCAGCAGCAGGTCGTCGAAATCGACCGCGTTGGAGGCCAAGAGCTGGGCCTGGTACTGGGGGTAGATCCGCGCCACGACGCTCTGCAGGGCGTCGCCGTGGCGCGCCTCGAACTGTTCGGCGGTGATGAGATTGTTCTTGGCGCGGCCGATTGCCGCATGGATCCGCTCCGGCGTATAGTGCGACGGATCGAAATCGAGCCGCTCGATCGCTCGTCGCAGCGCCTGCAGACTGTCGGCGGTATCGTAGATCGTGTAGCTGGCGTCGAGACCCACATGCGGCGCATACGTGCGCAGCAGCCGCGCGCAAAACCGATGAAAGGTGCCGATCCACACGTCGGCCCCCGGAACGAGCTGTGCCAGGCGGCCTTTCATCTCGTCGGCCGCCTTGTTGGTGAAGGTCAGCGCCAGGATCTGCCGCGGCTCGACCCCGCACTCCACCAGTCGCGCGATCCGGTGCGTGACGACCCTGGTCTTGCCGCTACCCGGTCCGGCCAGCACCAAGAGCGCCCCGTCTCGGTGTTCGACGGCCTCGCGTTGGGCCGGAGTCAGGGATGTCAAAAGCTCGCTCATCGCGCCGTTGTCCTCTTCCGCGTGAACATGCTCTTAGTATACGGAATGACACCGCTTGGAGTTGAGTGCTGGCAATTTCGCGGCCGCGTGGTCGAAATTGCTAGCAGTGCTAGCACCAGGCCGGTCATCCTTTTGCTCAGCGCGGAGTCCAACCGCTTGGCCGAATTTAGCTGGGTTGATATACTCGCCCCACGCGCGGCCAGGTGGGACTTGGTCGCGCGAGTACGTTTGGTTCTTTCACAAGGTGATTCGGGAGGGAACCCATGACAACGCGCATTCCCCTGGTTTCCGCGCACAGCAAGGAAAAAATTCTCAACGACCGGCTGGAGATGAGCACCGCGGAGATCGGGCTATCCGTGCGGACGACCAATTGTCTCGAGGAGCGAGGGATTTTCACGGTCGAACACCTGCTCAATTGTAGTCGCGATGACTTGTTGAGCATCTCCAACTTCGGCGAGAAGACGCTCGAAGAAGTGTACATGTCGCTGGAGAGCGTCGGTTTTTATCGCAAAGAGAAGCGCATGGCGCTCGGCGTGGAAGCGTAATCACCCGCGGAAGCGCGAAACCGCAGGATGGCCCGGACAGCTCCGTGGTCCGGGCGGCGCAGCCACGAGAGGCCCCCGCGCCGGTGCCGGTTCGCTCGCCAAGCCTCATGCGCCTTCGGCACCCAGACAGCCGACCTGTCTGGACCACCTGCGCGCAAAACTCAGGGTGAAAACTCGAAACAGCGGACCGCCTCCGCGCTGCGCACCCAGATATGGTTGCCGACCACGGCCGGGGTGGTCCACGTCTCGGCGTCCGAGAGCTGCATTCGCGCTCGCTGGCGAAACGCCGCGGGGCTGGCGGTCAGCACCAACAGAGCTCCTTCGTCATTGAGCCCCAATATTTGTTCTCCGGCCAGAACCGGTGTGCAATAGTAGCCGTGCTCTCCGCCGCTCCAAACGGTCTTCCCGTCGCTGAGCCTCGCGCAGTGAAACTCTCCGTCGTCGTTCATGCCATAGACGTGCGCGGCATGGACCACCATCGACGAGAGGTAGCTCGACAAATCGTAATTCTCCCAGGCGACAGCGCACGTGAATTGCTCGCCGCGGTGCTCGATTCGTAGTGCCGTCAGCGGGTGTCCATCTCCAGTGACCAAGACCCATTCGTCGCTCGTGACCGGAGTGCTGATGCTTTCGTCGTACTGGATCTGAAAGGGGTGGCTCCACAGCAAGCGGCCGCTTTGCACATCGAGTCCCACGACGCGAGGGCCGGTCATGACCACGACTTGCGTCACACCGGCAATCCGCGCCACGACGGGTGAAGAATAGGCGACGTTCTCCGAGAGCGATTTCCACGCCACGCGACCCGACTGCCTGTCGAACGCCATAATCGTACCGCCCCGCTCGCCGCCGACGGAGGTGATTAAGAGGCTGTTCGCCACGGTCGGTGAACCGGTGTAGCCGAACAGGGGCACGGGTGCGCCTCGGCCGGCGCCGATGGGCACGATGACATTCTCAGTGCCGTTGACGTACGCACGCTCGCCGGACAGTGGACGCTGGGCGCCGAATGCCTCCGGCAAGTTCACGTGCCATCGTTCCCTGCCGTCTCGCGCATCGCGGCACTGCAACCACCCGGCGATCCCCACGCTGTATACGTTGCCGTCGGACACCAGCGGCGTGGCCTTGGGGCCGTTGCCATGTCGACGGCCCACGGAATGGGGTTCGAATTCCACATGGTTCGGGCGCTGCCAGATCAGCGCCCCGCTCGACGCATCGAGCGCCGTCAAACGTTCCTGATCTCCCACGCGATCGGTCACAAAGAGCCGACCCTGGGCCACCACGGGCGAAGACCAGCCAGTCCCGAGCCGGAATTCCCACTTAGCCGTGGGCGAAGCTTTTGGCCAGGACCTGGGGAGACGACTCGCGACGGCTCGGCCTTGCGTGTCCGGTCCTCGCCAGGCGGGCCAATCGCCAGCCGATGCCGTCGCCGGTTCGCGGACCTCCGTCGCCGGAGGTGCCGCCTGGAATCGAGATCGCGCGCCCACGGCCCACACAATTATCCCAACGATAAGAATCGTCGCCGAACGCCGCGCATCGGTCCGCTTCATCGCGATTCACCTTCCGCTCGCCCACCGTCGCAGCGAGTGCCTCGGATTATAGCCGGCGCGCCAACCGCCGCGATACACTTGAGTGAGGTGAATCACCAGGCACGGGCGGAGCACACCGCTTTGGCACGACCCTTTCGCTTCTACGTGAAGAAGCGCGGCACGCGCAGCACAACGTCGCAGGCGCTGGGAAGCGCTGCGCTGGCAATCTTTTTCGCCGCGCTGTTTTTCGCGGGCGTGGGCCTGCTTTCGCGCATTCTGGTCACGCTGATCATTCCCGAGTGGCGCTCGAACCATCAGTTCCGCGAGGCGACCGGGCTCGTCCTGAAACGACACATCTCGCAGCACCCGGACGGGTCCGAAAATTATCGACCTGAGATTCTCATTCGCTACGAGCTGCCGGGCGGCACCGCCTATGAAACGTGGGCCTACGACGTCACGCGCGTCTATTCGAGTGGACGTTCGGACAAGCAAGCGATCGTCGACCAGTTCGGCGTCGGCCGACGATATCCCTGCTGGTACGACCCGCTCAACCCCCAGACGGTCGTGCTCGTACGCGGGTATACCTGGTACCCCTGGCTGATCAGTTTGTTCCCGCTGTCGTTCATCACAGTCGGGGGGGGTGGGCTGGTGTACTCGATATTCGCTTGGGGCAAGTCGGCGGAGCGCCGTGCGGCGCTGACCGCGCGGGCGACTCAATTGGAGCTCTTCGAGTCGGCGACCCCCAGCGCCAAGGAATACCCTTCGATTCCCGGCGACGCCAACATCACCAACAGTCCGGGGACCACGCTGGCGTATCGCCTGCCGGTCTCGTCGTCGAGCACCTGGGTGCTGGCGACGGCGATGGTCGTGGCGCTGGTGGTCAATGCCGCGGCAGCCGTGTTTGCGGTGATGGCGGTGCGCTCGCACCTGCGTGGCGAGCCAGACTGGGTCCTCACGCTGTTCGTCGTTCCGTGGCTGGCGATCGGCGTGGCCGCCGTCATGTACTTTTTGCGACAGCTCGTGCTGGCCAGCACGATCGGACCCACGACGGTCGAGATCTCCGACCACCCCTTCCGTCCGGGCCAGCAGTACGATGCATTTCTGTCGCAATCGGGCCGCTTGACCATGAAATCGCTGAACCTGCTCTTGGTCTGCGAAGAAAAGGCCACGTTTCAGCAGGGAACCAATACGCGAACCGAAGTCCGCCGCGTGCTGGAAGAACCGCTCGTCGAGCGCCACGATTTCGCCATCAAGGCCGGCGCCCCGCTCGAAGTCCGGTTGTCGCTGAGCGTGCCGCAGGGGGCGATGCATTCCTTCAAGTCGGGGCATAACGAAGTGAATTGGCGCTTGTTGGTTCGGGGCGACGTCGCCGACTGGACCGATTACGAACGCAGCTTTCCACTCGTCGTGCATCCACCGCGCGACGGGAGTGACGGCCCGTGATCGAGCCAAGCCTGACCGTCACGCTCGATGGACACCGAGGGGCCTATCGGCCCGGCGAAATCCTTTCCGGCCAATATCAACTCGACGGCGCCCAAAGCGACCAGGTCGAGGCCCTGGAAGTTTCGGTGCTTTGGTACACGCAAGGCAAAGGAGACGAGGATCTGGCCGTCCACTTCTTCAAGCGGTTTTCAAAAGATCATCGCGACCAGATCGACGCTCGCCACCCCGGCCGGTTCAGCACTCTGTTGCCAAATAGCCCACTGAGCTACGAGGGCATGATCTTAAAGATTCGCTGGTGCGTGCGCGTTCGCCTGTTTCTTATCGGGGGCCGCGAGCTGGTCGACGAGCGGCCGTTCCAGCTTGGTCACATTCCCGCCGCCAAGAGCGTGCCGCCATGAAGCACGCTCGCGACGCGACACGTCACGACAATCCTTTTTCCTCGAGCCGCGTGAGGCCCGGCGCCATCCCGTATGCATTTCCCGGCGGAGAGAGCACGCAGCAACTCGTCGAGCGGCTGCGGGATGCCGGTTGGCGAGGTCAAATTCTGGGGCGTCATGGCAGCGGGAAATCGACGCTGCTGGCGGCCCTGATCCCGGCAATCGAAGCCACCGGGCGCAATGTGTTCCCCGTGACGCTCCGCGACGGCCAGCGTCGGCTACCCGCCGAGTTTCTCCCAGCCGCGGCCGCGAAGTCCAACTCCATCGTCGTGATCGACGGCTACGAGCAGCTTGGCCGGTGGAGTCGATTTCGGCTGGCGCGGTTTTGTCGAAAGCACAGGCTGGGGCTATTAGTCACCTCGCACGCGCCTGTGGGCCTGCCAGAGGTGTATTGCACTCGCACCACCGTGGATTTAGCTCGCCGGATCGTAGAACAGCTTCTGCACGAAGGCGATCGGGCCATCCTCACGCCGGTCGATGTGGAGAAGCGTTTTCATCAGTGCGGTGGCGATCTTCGCGAAACGCTTTTCTCGCTCTACGACGATTACGACGAGCGTAAACGCGGCGGCAAGGGGTAAGTCAGGCACTCAGTGCCTGACGCGGCACGCCTCGTGACCTAAATTATTTCGAACGGCGCTGCGGCATCATGACGAGGCAAGCCGCAATGTGAGCGCCGTCGTTAAAGTTCACCAACACCGCACATTCATTACGGCGACGAGGCGAATAGCAGGTCTTTACGATCGAATGTCATCGGCCCGCTTGACGTGACTGCACCGAATCGTGTCTAAAACAATTACCGGTCTCGCCTCGCCGCTGACGGAGTACGAGCCATGAAACGTCATTTCCTTCGTCGACTGTCGATCGGGTGCGGAGCCCTGTTGCTGCTCGCGTTGTTTCCATCGCGGAGCGATGCCTTCGTCTTTGGCCTCTTCAAGCGCCACTGTTGCACGCCCCCCGTTGTTGCGGCACCCACGTACCAATACGTTCCACAGACGACGTACCGCACCCAAGTCGTCAACGTCCCCGTTACGGTATTCCGGCCGGTCGCGAGTTGTGACCCGTGCACCGGATGCGCCGTCACATTGATGCAGCCCATGACGACGTTCACGCAGCAGACGCGCGTCGTCCCGGTCACCACGTTTCGCGTGGTGCCGATCAATACCTGTCCAACCACCTGTGCGAGGCCCCTCACGGCGCGGTGGGTCGCGCCAACAACCACGTTCTTTGCCCCCGCGACCGCCGATGTGGCGGCCCCAAGTCTTTGGAACGGCGGAGCGGTGACGACCATTCCCAGTACCGTCCAACTCGCCTTGCCTGCGACGGGTACGGTCGATCCTTCCGCGAGCGTCGTCATTCCATCGACAGGCGCCTCGACGACGATTGCCGAACCGTCGACCACGACGACCTATACCGAACCGGCGCCAACGACGACCTCCGAACCGGCGCCGGCGACCACCTACGTAAATCCACCGTCGAGCACGACTACGACGATAGCGCCCGCGGAAGCGCACACGCCCACGGAAACGCCTCAGTCCGGGCTCGCGCCCCTAGGCGTCACCGGTGAGCCGACGCCTGCTCCGCAGTTGTCAGCCCCTGTGGAAGCACCCACGACGTCACAGCCTTCGACCGCGCCAAGGACCTACGCGGATCCGCAAGCGCCTGAGCCTAACGGTGGTCCGTTGACGCCGATTCCCGAAAGTCCAGCGGAGAAGAGCGACGCTGCGCCGACGAACGACTCGACCGGCGATCCGTCGAGCGGCCCTGTTTTTGCCGATCCCCCCGATACGCGGACGACTCGCTTGCCGAGCAGCCGATTCACGACCTTTCGCCCAGCCGCCGGCACCAAGCGTCTCACCTCAAGTTCAGCTCACGGTCGCGGAACGACTCCCCAGAGCGTCGACAACGGCGGCTGGCGGCCGGCACGCGCCAAGTAGGCCACCGCTCTGCTTCATCGGCTGAACTCGTGCGACGAGTTGGCGCATTCGTGTCGCGGCGAGAAGCACTGCTCGCGACCGGTGGGTTTTGGCGAAACGTTGCGAATCGTGCGGCGATCGCACAAGATGATGGGGTGACCGGGTGGCCCAGGCAGCTCTGCTGCCTGGGCGGCGAAGCCGCAAGAGGCTTTCCGGGGGACGCTGACTCGCGTGTCATGTGCGTTTCAGAAACGTTGATTTGCGGCAATCACATCCTGTCGCCGTCGAAGGGTACGTGACAAGCGAACCCGTATTGAGTGCCATGTCCCGTCGCATGCGGCAGAACACCACGCCAACAAGGGAGCAAGCACGTGTCGCAAGCGACGCTCGCGCGGCGCAGGCTTGATTTCCGCTCTTGGGCCGAGGTCCTGGCCGACGTCGACCATCTGCGGCATGCCGGTTACGACCGCGCCGGGAACTGGGATCTCTCGCAGATCGTCGACCATGTGGGAGATGGACTGCGAACGGCGCAGCGCGGTTCAAAACATCAGGGGCCCTGGATCATCCGCAAACTGATCGGCCCGTTGCTGCTGCAGCGGATTCTGCGCCAGCGGCGGATGAAGGCGGGCATCAAGGTTCCCCAGTGGTGGCTCCCCGGCCCGACGCACGATGAGTCGGCCGCGGTCGACCAATTCCGTGCGGACATCGCGGCCTTCGAGCGAATGACGACTCAGCCCTTTCCGCATCCCTTCCTGGGCCGACTCACCAAGGAGCAGTGGCACGACCTGGCCCTGATTCACGCCGCACACCACCTGAGTTTCCTGGTGCCAAAGGGGTAGGCAGTACAAAGTCCTCCCTTCGGTGCCACCGCTGCATCGTGCCGCTGAGCGAGTGCACGCGAGCCGCGCTATTGGGAAGGGACCCTCTGAGCCCAAGGTCGACTGCTCGAGTACGTGCGATTACGCTAGAATCGTGCAATCCTTCACCCACCCAACGAGGACATTGCCATGCACTCCTTATGGTCCGCTTGGATGTTGTCTCTCCTGCTAGGCGTTGTGCTGTCGAATTCACAGGCCACTGAAGCCAATCGTGTCGGGATGCACGTCGCCGATTTCTCGTTAAAAAGCCACTTCGGCAAAGAGTATTCTTTGCACGATGCCGCCGACCACGACGTGGTTGTCGTGGTCTTCCTGGGCACCGAGTGCCCGTTGGCCAGGCTGTATGGTCCACGGTTGGCCGAGTTGGCCAAGAAATGGGACCGCCAACGTGTCGCGTTCTTGGGCATCGACTCGAATCAGCAGGATTCGATTCAGGAGATCGCCGCCTACGCACTGCGGCACAAGATCGAATTCCCGATTCTGAGGGATCCGGGCAATACGATTGCCGACTGCTTTTCCGCCGAACGTACGCCCGAGGTGTTCGTGCTGGACCGTGATCGGGTGGTGCGCTACCGGGGCCGTGTCGACGATCAATACGGCTTTGACGATGGTGTGGGCTATCAGCGACCCGCCCCCACGCGCAACGACCTGGTCGAAGCCGTGGAGGAGCTCCTGGCCGGAAAGGATGTATCTGTGCCGGTGACGGCAACGATTGGCTGCCATATTGGGCGCGCTCGCGAGCCAAACCGCGAGTGCGATGTGACCTACAGCAACCAAATCGTCCGCATCTTTCAGAACCGCTGTATCGAGTGCCACCGTGAGGGGCGGATCGGGCCGTTCGTGATGACCAGCTACGACGAGGTCGTCGGCTGGGGCGAGATGATTCGCGAAGTGGTCGACCAGGGACGCATGCCTCCCTGGCATGCCAGCCCTAAGCATGGCCAATTTCTGAATGACATGCGCCTGACGGACCAGGAAAAACAGCTCATCGCCACCTGGGTCGAAAACGGCTGCCCCCAGGGCGATCCAGCGCAATTGCCCCCACCGAGAGAGTTCGTCGAGGGTTGGGCCATCGGCGAGCCCGACCAGATCGTCTACATGCGCGATGAGCCGATGGATGTTCCCGCCGAGGGCGTGATCGACTACTACCACTTCGTCGTCGATCCAGGCTGGACGGAAGACACGTGGATCATGGCCGCCGAAGCCAAGCCCGGCAGCCTGGAGACCGTGCACCACATTCTGGTGTTCGTGCTGCCACCCGACGATGGTGACGGACGCGAGGCTGCTCTACAGCGGTCCGCGGAGAACCGCAACGATGTCCGCCCAGAACGCGCTGGCGGCGAAAGCTCGGAGCGCCGCGAACGCTCGAGTCGAGAGCGCCGCGGCCTCGGCAGAGGACGCGGTGGTTTCGGCGGCGGAATTGGCAGCGGCAACCTGATCGCCGGCTACGCGCCCGGTATGAACCCAATCCTGGCCACCGACGGCACCACGGCGATGCACGTCACGGCTGGCTCGAAGCTGATCTTTCAACTGCACTACACGCCCAACGGCACCGCGCAGCAGGATCGCAGCTACGTTGGCTTCCGATATGCCAGTCCGGAGAAGGTGCAATACGTGGCGCGTAGCACGGCGGTCGCCAATGCCTTCTTCTCCATTCCGCCCGGAGCGGATAACTACGAGGCCACGGCCGACACGACGTTCGAACACGATACACTGGTCACGAGCCTGACACCGCACATGCACACGCGCGGCAAGTCGTTTCGCTATGAAGTTACTTATCCAGACGGCGCGCACGAGATTCTGCTGGACGTGCCGGCCTACGACTTCAATTGGCAGACGACCTACCATCTGGCTGAGCCCAAGCGGATGCCCAAGGGCGCCACGCTGTTATGCACCGCTCACTGGGACAACTCCGAGAACAACCTCTCCAATCCCGATCCCACCAAGACCGTCACTTGGGGCAGCCAAACCTGGGAAGAGATGATGATCGGCTTCTTCGTCGAAGTGTTCCCCAAGGGCGAAGTGCCCGAGCAAACCTCAGGCGGCCGTGGTTTCGGCCGGCTCGACCCCGACAAGATTTTCCAATCGCTGGACGCCAACCACGACGGCAAGCTCACCAAGGAAGAAGTTCCCGACCGGCTGGCGGAACGGATCGCCCTGGCGGACCGCGACGGTGACGGCGGAGTGAGCAAGGAGGAGCTCACGAGTCTACTGAAGCTGTTCTCAGGCGCGTCGCCACGACAGCGCCGCCAAAGCGACAGCGAGTAGTCGATCAGAGCGTCGTGCTGGTGAATGCGCCGTCGCCGGTGACGGACATCGCGCGTGCATGCCGGAGAATTACGCCTCGCATCACCTGCTTGGCACTCGGCAGTTGTACGCCTCATCATGGCGGATTGGCAGGCCCAGGAAGGAGACTCGAACGACAAGCGCGATCAGCGTGAGCGCGGCCAAGGTGAATGCGTGGGCACGCGCCGCGCGTCGCGTCAATCGAACATCGGCGCGGGATGCCGTCGGCTCGATTCGCCGCTGCCAATGGGACAGGAAATGCACGATCAAGCGGGGCGCGTTAGTGGGAGGAATCGTCGCGAAGCTGCGCAGGCCGCGCGTTCCGGAACTCGTCCAGCGCTTCCTGAAGCTCACGCGCGGCGGCGGCGGCTCCGTCCGTCAGCGAGTCGACATCGAGCGGGTGCTTTTCGAGCGTGTCGCTCTCGAGGTCATGGAACTCGCCGGATCGGTAAAGCTTGTAGCGGTGATTGAAGGCGAGCTCGCGCGGCGGCTCTCCGCGCGGAGAGTACCAGGAGTAGGTCCACCGGCGCGGCTGGCCTGCCTCGCCGCGAATCTGCGGCAGAAAACTGCGGCCGTCGATCGTGAGTTCGGCGGGGACCGTGACGCCAGCTGCCTCGCAGATCGTCGGCAAGAAATCCGTGCTGTCAACCAGGTCCTCGCAAACTTTGCCGGAGGCGGCCGTGCCCTGCCAGCTTGCTATCAAGGGGACGTGCATACCCGCGGCGGTGGTTGAGCCCTTTCCGCCGACAACTTCCCTATCGCCCATCATGGACCTTGTTCCTCGGCCGGTGCCATTGTCGCCGGTGAAGATGACAAGCGTGTTGTGGCTCAGCTTGAGCTCGTCGAGTTTCGCGACGAGCCGGCCGACAAGCTTGTCCATATACGCAACCATGTCGCCGAAATGTTGTGGCGCCTGGTTGACACGCTCGCCATGGGCGCGTGGATCCCAATCGGGACTGTCCGGCGTCGGCTGATAGGGAGCGTGCGTCAGCATCAGCGTGTAATAGAGGAAGAACGGCCGGTCGCGATGGCGCTCGATGAAGTCTTCGGCATATCGGTGCACGATGTCGGGGCCGTACTGACCGTCGTGGAAATCTTTCTGGACGGCGTTGATCTCCAGGCCAGGATTGGCGTATCTCGGCGGACGACGCAGGTGCTGCCACAGGCATGACTCATCAAAGCCGAATTTCCGCGGCAGGGCCGCGTCACGGCCAAGCTGCCACTTGCCGGCGATGCAGGTCGCGTAGCCGGCATCGCGAAACAGGTTGGCGAACGTCGTCAGCCGCGCGTCCATCATGCCGAAGGTGATGTAATTCCGCACGTTATAGGCACCGGTCATGAGCTGAACACGCGTGGGCGTGCACAGCGGCTGCACGTAGCAATGCCCAAACCGCACGCCGCGCGATGCCAGCTTGTCAAGGTTCGGGGTACGGTAGGACGTTCCACCATTGGCGCCGACGCATTCGAAACCGAAATCGTCGGCCACGATAAGGATTACGTTGGGACGCTCGCGCGCGAGCCGCAGCGAACCGCGAATGGCCTCGGCAACCTGGCCAGCCAGCAGCTCGCTTCCCTCGTGGGTGAAATGGACATTGGACGGGCGCTGGATCTGTTCGAGTCTCGGGAGCGCGAACTTGTGCAGGTCATCGACCTGCACACCGTGGCGGCGAAATACACGCTGGGCCGCCGCGTTGTATTTCACTTCGTCGCCGGCTGCGCGGTTGGCCGCCCCCTCCGGCACGGGCGTGGTCGTCGCCCAAATCAGTTTCGCCCCGGTGCGCTGGAGCCGTGAGACCAAGGTCTCCAGGTTTCGCTCGTATTGCTCGAGGCTGACCTGCGGCAGTTCGTCCTTTCGCCGCAAGTCGTGCAGACCCCAGTTGAAGTGAATGACGTCCCACTTCAAGTCGCCGAGCCAAGCATCAAGATTGGCCAGCCCGTTGGTCGTGGGCCCACCGTTGGTGGGAATGCGGTGAACGTTGGCCACACCGGCCAGCCGCCGCCGTGTAGGGAGCGTGTAGTCGATGGAGATCGAGTCGCCGATGATCAAGACTCGCGGGAGCCCCGGCGCGTCGTCGACCGGCGCCAGCGCCTCGGAAGTGTTGTCGCCAGTCGCCCTCTGCAAAGAGGCCGCTGCCAGGTGCGGCCTGAGAACCGACGACCAAAGTGCGTAGCCTTTGTCGCTCAAATGGAGGCGGTCGCCGACGAACAACTCGGCGCGCGGTGTGCCATCAGGTCCGAGCATCACCCCAAACAGGTCGACGTACGTGATGTGTTTCTGCTCGCGAGCGTACGCCTCGATCAGTGCATTGGCCTTCCGCTGCTCGTCGGCCAGCGTCCAGCGAAGCGGGCTCGGCTTGATGGAAATGAAGATCAATCGAGCGTCGGGAAGCGACTGGCGGACGCGTTCGGCAACGGTGCGACAATCATCAGCGATTTGCGCGGCCGTTTTTCCAGATGCGACGTCGTTGTCGCCCGCATAGAGAACGACGACTCGAGGTCGGTATTTTGCGACCACCCGGTCGAAGAAATGAACGCAGTCCGAAAGGTGCGCGCCACCGAAGCCGCGGTTGGTCGTGTCTAACTCGGGAAACGACTTCTTGAGATCCCAGAAGCGGATGCTGGAGCTGCCGACGAAAAGTATCGTCCCGGCCGGGGGCGGCGACCGGCGATCCGCCTCCTCGAACGTGCGGATATCGGCCTCGAATTGGTTCGGTGGCGGATCGGCGGCCGTGGCGATATGACCTGCTAAGAGCAGCAGCACCGCGCATACGAAGCGCCGACTGAACACAACTCGCATGAGGAAGCCTCGCGGAATCACCTGCGGATTGAATCGAACCGGTCGATCAGGTCAACCGCCCAGCGGCGATTATTGCGGACGCGATCGAACCGATCCAGCGACCTGTTCGACGTGCCGTTCCCACCTTTACGGGACAGGAAACGTGGTTCGGCGGCGGACTGGCGATTCTGACCAGAGCCTGGCGAGCTGATGGGATCCGAACACCGGCGTCATGGAAGCCGCAACAATTGTTCCACCTCGAAGAACCGCGCCTTCAATCGCGCTCACGAGTCTGCTGAAGCTGTTCTCGGGCGCGTCGCAACGACAGCGCCGGCATCGTGGCAGCGAGTAGCCGCTCTGGGCGTCGTAGCGCTGGGCGTACATCATCCGCTCGATCGAGTCGGCGATCAGATCGGCCATTATGGCGACGGTCGCTCGTCCGAGGCCTCGACGCGCTGCGCCAATTCCTTGGGGGGCAGGTGGGACCCGGGCTGGCTCCACTCGTCTTTGCGAAACATCCGTCGGTCGTAGATCGCCAGCGCATGCAGCGCGTGGCCCATTGGGCCGATCTCCCACGCGCGCGTCGGCTCGGCATCCAGGATGCTCGCCAGATAGTCGACCGCCTTGATCATCCGCGGATCGGTCAACTGCGGTTCTTCCACCGACCAGGCCAGCCACTCGAGAATGTGGCCCGAGGTCTTCAATCGCCGATCGACGCTCGGCTCGTCGGCCTTGCGCTCGAACCAGGCGGTGCTGAACGAGCCGTCGGCATTCTGCAGGCCAAAGGCGTAGCGGTGGTAATCGTTGAGATAGATCTCGGCGCGGCGGAACTCGCCGGTGATATGCTTCCCTTGCTTTTGCCGCTTCCGCAGCGCGTAACTCAGGCCCATCAGCCGGTGCGTGCCGCCGCAGGGCGCCGTGCGCAGGATCGGTTGCTGGATTTCTTCGCGGATCAGCCGTTCGATCGACCAGGTCTGGCCGAACTCGTCTTTCCAGGTCGCGTCCGAATCAAGATAGTGCGCGCAGCTAATCAGCTTGAAGGTCAGCTCGGTGCCGCTTTGGCAGGTGAGCTTTTCGGTCTCCATCAATTCAGCCACGGTGAACCTTCGGCCGTCGACGACCAGCGCGTAATCGGTCTTCACGTGACACTGCGCCAGGATCGCCAGGAATTGTCCAAAATGCCCCTGTACATAGGGGCCCTTCTTGGCGTTGATCCGGCCGCGGTAATCGATCTCGAGCATTTGCAGACCACGGCAGGAACCGTTGATCGAGAACCAGGCGGCCGCGTTCACCGGCTCGCCATTGGGCCCGCCTCGTAGCACCTTCGTCTCCACGCCAAACGCGATCAACCCGTGCATCACCTCCCACGGGTTGTGCTCCGCCGTGTTGAGCGGACGCCGGTAGTACGTCCCCAACACGCGCCGAACCTTGGTGCGGAGCGATAAGAGCTCCGTGCTGAGATTCTCGTCATGCGACGACTCATCATCGGCCGAATTGTCGACCGTTGACTCAGCCGCCGGTTCATCGGACGTGGGATGATCCGCGTCGGGCTGTTCTGCGGCCGTCTTGACAGTCGTGACTGGGTGCGTTCCGTTGCTCGTGGAGGGTGGTTGCGCATTGCCGGTACCCGAGGGAGTTGGCACCGGTATGGGGTCAGCCAGGCGCGACCCGTTTCGGATTCGCGTCCTTTGTGCGACCGATTGCGCCGAATCGTTGGTGGTTAACGATTCCACCGCCGATTCCAATCGTTGCGATTCGGCGACTTGGGAGCCGGAACCGCCAGAATCGGCAATGGCCAAGGCGACCCACAAGCCCAACAAGGCGAACAACAGCGTGACGCAGCGTCCCGGCGTCATTTCCACTCACCATCCCATGGCAGAGCGCGGCATTCGTGATGCGAGGTAGCAGTGATATCGGTCATTCCGTGGCGGCCGCCGAACGATTTGCGAGCGGTTTTGCACTACGGAATTTGACTCCGGCGCGGTCGGATCACCTTCGTCGAATCTACTGATGGTGCTTGTTAGTTCGTCGCTCGGCACGAGCGATTCGACGCGCACGGTTTGACACCTCGGCTGTGGACAAATGGCACCGGCTCGCAGGCGTCGGCGAGCGGACTGAGTCGCGCGGCCAGGCGGCGCCACGTGAAACCTCGCGGCGCGTGACGCACATGCCAGCCAGGTGGGCCTGTTCGTGGGGGAAACCCAGGATGACGATTCCGGTCGCTCCGCCGGCGCGATCATTGCCAACCGCAAAGCTTCTCGACCCCGCACAGGGTCTCTTCCTTGACAACTGCGCGGCGCGGTGCCCCCCTGCGATAAAGTTCACCTGGCCGCTGATGCTTGTCGATCGCTCGCCGGCGTGGGGGCATTGCCGCTCAGAACCGCACGCGTTATCAGAAGATAGTTCGCGCCGCGATACTCAGTCAGCGTGCCGCTGATGCTCCACCGCAGCCGCCCCGTGTGTTCTGCCACCGCCCGTGCCACTCGCTCCAGAGCCAGGTTCTCCAAACTGACCAATCGCGTGGAATCATCCAACGCCCGGAAGACCCACCGATCGCCGACCGCCTCGAAATACCCCAACTGCTTGGCGATCGTGGCACCTTCACGTCGCCGTATCCCCTGTTCAGCGGATTCATGATCTGAGTCAACGGGCGCTTCGGCTTCGTGCTGGGGACTTGTCGCTGGGGCGTTGCCTTTCGCATCCGTGTTGGCGCGGCAAACATAGGCCGCGCTCAAGACCGTCGCGGCGACGAGCGATGCGGCGGTGGCTTGCCACGGCCACGCCAAGAGCCTGAAACGCGACTTGCGAATTCGGTTCATGTCGACCTTTCTTTTTGCCTCCGCCGACGCGCGAGTTGGTCGCTCGGCGCCGGCGGTTGTGAACTCAATAGTGGTGTATCGTCGACGCCACGTTGACATCTCGCCGCATGTCGTCCGAATTCCACGACGCACGCGTGCTGATTCCAGGTCGTTGCCGCATGGACGGACGCGCCGAACTCCGTTTGGCAGCAGGTCGTTAGCTCGCTAGTGCGAGCGGCAGGCCGACGGCGGCACGTGGTTTGCCCGTTGCGTCACAGGTCTTTTTCTCGGCGTGGGCGCGACGGAGATCACCATGAAAGTTCAGCGGGCGTGCCGCCGCGGTCGACCATGGATGCTCGCCGGCATGGCAATCGTCGTCTTCGCTCTGGCCGGTACAAACCATTCGAGCGCCACGGAGGTCACAGTCCAGCTATCGAGCGGCCGCGTCTTCCGCGGCGCAGTGGACGCGCGGACCGACGCCGACCGACTTTGGTTGCGATTCTCGATGGAATCCGGGTTTCTCATTCGGCCGATCGATTGGCGACGCGTTGTCTCGGCCACCCAAGGCGACCGCCCGTTGACTCACGACGAGCTTCGCCAGATCGCCGATCAGCTCAAGGATGCTGCCACGCTGGATTCAGAACATACCATCGGCATCGAACGAAGTAATTCCGGTGGCGTGCCTGTCGAACCGCTGCCCGTTCCCAATGGGCAGGCCGAGCCACCGCCCCCATCGCCACAGCCGCGCGTCCGTTCGCTCAAGATCGACGCGGCCGTCGCCAACTGGGACGACGACGTCGAAGTCGACGGGCTGCTGGTAAACGTTTACCCGCTGGACGATTACCTTTGGCCGCTGCCGGTCGATGGCACGCTCGACGTGGAGTTGTTCCGGCGCGTAACCCAGGAGCTTGGCAATCCACCCAACCAAGGGCTCCACGCGTTTCCTGCCTTGGAGCGCTGGAGCCGCCGAGTGCTGCTGGAGGATTTCGGACCCTTTGGCGCTGTCTACAAGCTCGAGTTTCATCCCGCTTATCATCCTGATTTCGGCCGTGGCTTCGATTCGGCTCGTTTAGGCCTTCTTCACGCTCGGCTCAACGCGCCGGGCCACGGCACCTTCGACGCGACCGCAACCGACGTGGAAATCCGCCCCTACAGCGCCTTTCGCGATGCGGTTCAGACGGAAACCACATCGGTTCGCGGCGGCCACTATCGGCGCGGAAGCCGCTTTCTGCCCGTTGAGAGAACCGGGCCACACTTTAGCGGCCGTTGAACTTGCGACAACTCGGACGCAAGACCGATCTCGCGCTTCAAGAGTCCCGTCCGGCGGCTCCGGCGGCCGGGACCTTGACATGGGCCGCGCTATCCTTCCGGCCTTCGCATCGCCAGGCTGTGCAGAATCAGCACCGTGCCGACGGACATCAGAGCCCAGCCGAGCCAATCCGGGGGCTGCACGACACGTCCCATCGCTGGGCCGACCGACCGCAGGATGTTGCTCGAACCGCCGTCGCCCATGCGTTGGGCAACCATCTGGGTCGCTCGATCGTTGAGCGTGAATGAGTCGGTGACGCGAAACTGGATCCCGAGGAACAGGACCACCAAGCCGATCATGAAGTATTGATTGCGGTTGATCTCCATCTCGTCGCGTCTCCGCCCAAAGACGCCAATAGCGCCTGCGCAGTTTATCGAGCAGCCTGGAAAAGAACTTCATCAGACCGGCGGCCGCGAGCGCCAATCGGCATGAGCCCCGTGGCGAGCACGGTCGGCGCAGACTGCATTCGTGCTACAAAACGCAGAACCGCGCACCATCTGCCCCGTCATCCCTCTTCCGACCGTGGCGGCTCGAGCTCGCCCAGCAGCTTATCGACGGTGTCACGCAGGCTTTCGCCAGCGGCATTCTGAAAAAGGTGCTGCTTCCCGGCGCGCACCACGGCGGCGGCCACCTGACGGTGCTCCGTCCAATCCGAAGCGTCGAACTGCCGCACGTCGAGGTACGTCTCGCTAAATGTAGCCGACAGCTTCGGCACAACCTCCACCCCGCTGTCGGTCCGCAAGACGTGATACTTGAGCCCCCCAAAAACCGCCGCCCCTCCCACCACTATGCCGGTAATAAACGATCCAAATCGGCTCACGGACGATCTCCTGGCCGTCGTCAAGAAACGGGTGCTTCGGACCCCCTTTGGGGTGGGCAATCTACACGCTTTCGCTGGTGCACGACAAGACCGGCTATTTGACCTGCGAACCGCGCCCCTGCGGACCTCCGGGATGAACGCCGAGGCTCTCTTGGGGCGTTACATAGGCTCTTCTTAGGCGTCGCAGGGGCTCATTTGGGGCGTTGTCTCCGCCAAGACCCCACTCTGGCCGTTTTCTCCGTGCCTCGGTGTCTCCGTGGTGAAGTCGTGCGTTACATCCGGCGCGAAATCTCGCCCTCGCTCGTAGCGGCCCGACCGAGGCCGAATCACACGGGAGCACTCAAAGATGAGCACACGGCAACCCACGATTTCCGATTCGCAAGGGGTGATCGGCTCAAGGAGCTTCACGGCGCTCTTGGTCACGCAGTTCTTGGGAGCGGTGAACGACAACTTCTTCCGCTGGCTGATTGTGCCCATTGCCAAGTACCGCGTTGGAGACGAGCACGCGTCGCTGGCGCTTTCGGCCGGCCTGGCGGCTTTCGTCCTGCCGTACCTGTTGCTGGCCGCACCGGCCGGCTATCTGGCCGACCGATTCAGCAAGCGTACCGTGATGATCGCCTGCAAGGTGGCTGAAATTGCGATCATGATCTTCGGCGTCATGGCCATTTATTTGGGCAATGTCTACATTATGTTCCTGGCCGTTTTCCTGATGGGGGCCCAAAGTGCACTGTTCGGTCCCTCGAAGTACGGCAGCATTCCCGAGATGGTGCGCGCGACAAGTCTGCCGACCGCCAACGGCCTGATCGGCATGACGACCATTGTGGCGGTCGTCTTGGGGACCGTCGGCGGCAATTATCTCTATCATTGCACGAGTCCACTTGGGGTAGCCAACCTCTGGATTTCCGCCTTGGTATTGGTTGGTGTGGCGGTAGTCGGCTGGCTGGCCAGCCTGTTTGTTGTTCCGTTGCAAGCGGCCAATCCGCGGCGTACCTTCCCCTGGAATGTGGCCAGTCAGGTCGCGCGCGATTTCGCTCTCTTGGCACACAGCAGGCCGCTGGCGCGCGTCGCCCTGGGGATCGCCTTCTTCTGGTCGCTGGCGTCGGTCTCGCAGTTGAACGTCGATGCGTACGGCGTCCTCGAGCTGGGCCTGTCGCAACATCAGGTCGGACCGTTGCTCGGCGCACTCGCGCTAGGATTGGGCATCGGCAATGTGTTGGCGGGCTTTCTCTCGCGCGGCAAGGTAGAGCTTGGGCTGGTGCCAATCGGCGCGGCAGGCATCGGCGCCAGCTCGATCCTGCTGTTCGCCTCGCCCGGATCGTACACCCTGGCGGCCCTCTGGCTGTTCACGATGGGCGTGGCCGCCGGCCTGTTCGATGTGCCGCTCCAGGCCTATTTGCAGCATCACAGCCCACGCGCCGCGCGCGGTTCCGTACTGGCGGCCAGCAATTTCCTGACCTTTGGCGCGACAATCGTCATGGCCGGCGTCTTCTGGCTGTTGCGCGACGCCTGCGCGCTTTCGGCGCGCCAGATCTTTCTGGCTTGCGGACTGGCGACGCTCGCCGTGCTCGTTCACGCCTTGTGGCACCTGCTGATACCGATGCTGCGACTTGTTGCCGGCTGGATCGGTCGCCTCGTGTACCGAATTCGCGTCGAGGGGAGCGAAAACGTTCCCCAAGATGGGGGAGCACTGCTGGTGTCCAACCATGTTTCCTGGATCGACGGCCTATTGTTGCTCGTTACATCCTCCCGGCCGATCCGCATGGTTGCTTATGCCGATTATGTTCAAAAGTGGTGGATCGGCTGGCTCGCAAATCTGGCCGGCGTGATCCCAATTCGGCCAGGTTCCGGCCGAAAGTCTATATTGAAGGCCCTTAGGGCGGCGCGTCAGGCCCTGCGTGATGGGCAGCTCGTCTGTGTCTTCCCAGAAGGTGCGATCACGCGCGATGGTACCATGCAGGCGTTCAAACCCGGCTTTGCGGCCATCGCTCGCGGCACGGGGGTTCCGGTCGTACCGGTCTACCTGGATGGGCTCTGGGGGATTATCTTTAGTTATCATGGGGGGCGAAGTTTACGAAACGAGACAGGACGACGCTCTCGCGTTTCGATTCGATTCGGCAAATCGGTCGCTCGGCCCGACGATCCGTCGAGCGTGCGGCGTGCAGTCCAAGCACTGGGGAGCAGGAAAGTGGAAAGCAGCAAGAACCACGAGATGACGTTGCCGCGTGCGTTCCTCCGGCAATGCCGTGCCAGCCGTTTCCGCTCCAAGGCGGCCGACACGACCGGCCGCGAGCTGAGCGGTGGCAAGCTGCTCTCGGCAACGCTCATCTTCAAGCGGCTGTTGGAGCGCGACGTGCTCGCCCCGGACGAGAAGTATGTGGGGGTGTTGCTGCCCTCGTCGGTCGGTGGGGTGCTGGCCAACGCAGCGCTACCGCTGATGCACCGCATCGCCGTGAACCTGAACTACACCGTCTCGTCGGCGGTGATTAACTCCTGCATTGCGCAGTGCCAGATCCGCCACGTGCTCACCAGCCGGCGAGTAATGGATCGCCTGAAGTTGCAGCTCGACGGCGAGGTTGTATTCGTCGAGGACCTTCTACCTCGTGTCTCCACGTGGGACAAACTGCGAGCCGCCTTCCAGGCCTACGTATTGCCGCCGGCCATCCTCGAGCGCTTGCTCGGCCTCACGCGGACGCGCGGCGATGACGTCTTGACGGTGCTGTTCACCTCTGGCTCGACCGGTGAGCCGAAGGGGGTGATGCTCACGCACGATAACGTGCGCTCGAACATTCAGGCCATCAACGAGGTGATTCACCTGACCGACGACGACGTCGCGGCCGGCGTGCTCCCCTTCTTTCACAGCTACGGTTACACGGCCACAATGTGGACGATGCTCGCGCTGCCCCCCAAGGCGGTCTACCATTACACCCCGCTCGAAGCGCAGCAGGTCGGCGAAATGTGCCGCCAGCACGGGGTGACGATCCTCATGTCGACCCCCACGTTTCTGCGCTCCTACCTCAAGCGCTGCAAGCCCGAGGATTTCGCCACGCTCGATGTCGTGTTCGCCAGCGCCGAAGGACTGCCCAAAGACCTGAGCGACGCCTTCGAGCAGAAATTCGGCGTCCGTCCCGTTGAAGCCTATGGCGCCACGGAAATGTCGCCACTGATTTCGGTCAACGTTCCCAACAGCCGCGCCACGGGGGTCGAGCAGCAGGGCTCAAAGGAAGGGACCGTCGGGCGACCGATTCCCGGCGTCGAAGCTAAAATCGTCGACCCCGAATCGTTTGAAGACCTTGAAATTGGCCGCGCGGGCATGTTGCTCGTCAAGGGCCCCAACGTCATGAAGGGCTACTTCAACAAGCCCGAGCTGACCGCCGAAGTCATTCGCGACGGCTGGTATGTGACGGGCGACATCGCCGTCATCGACGCTGGTGGATTCATTCAGATCACCGGCCGCGAAAGCCGGTTTTCGAAGATCGGCGGCGAAATGGTGCCTCACATCAAGATCGAGGAGACGCTCCAGCGGATCGTCACCCAAAACGGCGACGAAGAGGAGCTGCTGGTCGCCGTCACCGCCGTGCCCGACGCGCGCAAGGGAGAGCGAATCATCGTGCTCCACAAGCCGCTCGACCGATCGCCCGAGGACATGAGCCGCGAGCTGGCCGGCGCCGGCCTGCCCAACCTCTGGATTCCCTCGCCCGACAGTTTCTGCCAGGTGGAGGAGCTGCCGGTTCTCGGGAGTGGCAAGCTCGATCTGAAGGCGCTTAAGATTCTGGCGATGGAACGATTCTGCGCCTGCGCGACGTCGCCCGCACGAAATGAACTCGATCGTAGTGCCCCGTCAAAGCGAGACGATGAACAGCAGCTTCGCGACGAACTCAATGCCTGGGACGAGGCGAGCGAGGAGGTATGGTCAGAAGGCAAGAAAGCCGAGAAGCGATGAATGAAACGCGGCGATGTCGTGCGCGTTGATTTGCCTCGGCCAGCTGGTGCTCCGGGTCACGAGCAGTTTGGAGAACGTCCGGCAGTTGTCATTCAAGTGAATGACGCGTTGGCGCCGCTTTCGACCGTCGTGGTGGTTCCCTTGACGTCCAACCAACGAGCATTGGCATTTGCGGAGAGCTTCCATGTCACGCCATCGCCGACCAATGGGCTTGAGGTACCCTCTGTCGCGCTGACTTCACAGGTCCGTGCCATCGACGTTAAACGCGTCGCGCGTGTCATGGGACAGTTGGGTGATGACGACATGCGCCAGTTGGAGGCAAGCTTGAGACGTCTGTTGGGTTTGTAGGCTATTCGGTCGTGCGAAACTCCCTCGCTGACGCGCCGTACTATTGGTCGCTGCCTGCGATGGTTATTGATAATCGCTTGCTCACGATTGGCCCGCTCGCGATCGGCTTTCCCGTCGTGCAGGCGGCCCTCAGTGGCTACAGTGATCGTGCGATGCGCGTGATTGCTCGCCGGTTGGGCGCACCCTACACGCTCTGCGAGGTCGTGCTCGACAAGCTGGTGCTCCAGGGTGGCAAGCGGCTTCGTCGCATGATGCACCCCGGCGACGACGAGCATCCCGTCGGCGGCCAATTGATGGGCAGCGACCCGGCCGAATTCGGTCCGGCCGCGGCGGAGATGGCGGCCGCCGGCTTCGACTGCATCGACATCAACTTCGGCTGCCCTGTCAAAAAGGTGCTCGGCCGATGCCGCGGCGGGTTTCTCTTGAGCGAGCCGCGGACGGCGCTCGAAATCGTCTCGCGCGTCCGCGATGCGGTCCCCCCTCACGTGCCGGTGACGGTCAAGATGCGCCGCGGCACCGACGATAGCGCATTGAGCCGCGATCGATTCTTCGAGATCTTCGACGGCGCCTTCGATCGCGGCGTCGCGGCTGCGACGGTCCACGGGCGGACCGTAGCGCAGCGCTACGAAGGTCCCAGCAATTGGGATTTCCTCCGCGAGGTGAAAAGCCATGCTCGCGACCGCACCGTCCTCGGCAGCGGCGACCTGTTCACGGCGCGCGACTGCCTGGAAATGATCGCCCAAACGGGCGTTGACGGAGTGACGGCGGCTCGTGGAGCCATTGGCAACCCCTGGATTTTCGCCCACGCACGTGCACTTGCCGCCGGCCATCCCCAGCCGGACGCGCCCACCATCCATGAGCAGCGTGATGTGATCGACGAGCACTATCGGCTGGCCGAGGAACTCTATGGCGCGCTTCGTTGCTCGCGCCAGATGCGTAAGTTCGGCATCCGCTATTCGCAGTGGCATCCCGATTCGCGCGACGTTCGCGAGGCCTTCATTTCGCTGCGCGATGCGAACGATTGGCGAGCCGTCCTCGATCGCTTCTACCGAATCGACGGGGCCGGCAGTGCCGAGCCGCTGTGCGCCGACGGCGTCGCGGCCGCCAGTGCCGAGTGCCTCGACGCGGTCTGACGCGGCAGTTCAAATCATTGTCGGGGCCTGCAATGCTAGATACGATGAAACCTGCGTGTGGTCTTATGCGCCGTGGCCAGGCAGTGATCCAACCGTGGTTGAGCACTGCCCACTGACCCTTCGGATCCATGCCGTTTCTTCGCCAGCGCCGACGGTGCCACCTGCAGCGGCTCGAGCCAAGAGAGCTGCTTGCGCTGTCCGCCACGTTTGAAGACGGACTGCTACAGATCACCTCGGACGAGGCCTCCGACACCGTCGTGGTCACGAGCGTCGGTGGCATCGTGAAGCTCAACGGCGCCAACCCGCTCGGCGCCCCAATCGCCAGCTCGGCCGTCAGCGCGATCGAAATCATGGCCGACATGGGGGCCGACACGATCAACCTCGCCGGCGTCCTCGCGGCCGACTTTACCAGCCTGGCGTTGGTCGAGGCATACGGCGAGGGCGGCACTGATACCTTCACCGGCAGTGAGCTGGACGATTTGTTCGTCGCTGGACCCGATTACATTGACGGCGACGTGGATGGCAACGCGTCGGTTGATTTTCAGGACTTCCTGGCGCTGCAAGTTGGCTATGGCATCACCTCGGGTGCGTCGCGCGGCGACGGCGACCTCGAAGGAGACGGAGATGTCGATTTCCAGGACTTTCTGATCCTCCAGGCCCATTTTGGCGAGTCGGTGCCGCTGGGCACTGATTCGCTCGCCGGCGGCGACGGCAACGACACCCTGTTGGGCAATCAGGCCGCGAATAACCTCACGGGAGGCGACGGCGACGACCTGCTCGATGGGGCCGGCGGCGCCGACACGCTTACAGGCGGTCCGGGAGACGATACGCTCATGTACCGCGACGCGCTGGTGGTGCTTCTCGATGGCGGGGCCGGCAGCGATACGCTGTCGATCGAAGCGGCCGGCATCGAGCTCGATCTAACCTCGGCGCTTACCAGCGGCCAGCTTGCCCATATCGAGGCCGTCGATCTGAACGGCGCCGGCAACAACTCGCTCGTGGTCAACCGCTACGACGTGCTCACGTTGTCCGACACCAGCGCGCTGACCGTGACCGGTGATTCGGGCGATAGTGTCCGTTTGCACGGTGATTGGACGAACCTCGGCACCGTGATCGTCGACGGCCTGCCGTTCACCCACTTGGTGGACGGGTCGGCAAACTTGTTGATCCAGAACACCGTCTCGGTGGTCATCGAGCCGGTGATCGATCTGATCACGCTCGACGGTACCGATGGGTTCCGCGTCGCGCTCGACGCCGCCGGCAACGGGTTCGTTGGTTTCGACGTCGCCGACGCTGGCGACATCAACGGCGACGGCTTCGACGACATCGCCATTGGCGCGCCGTTCGCCGACCCTGCACCTGGGGTCGACACGGGCAACAGCTACGTGGTATTCGGAGCGGCGAGTGGTTTTCCGGCAAGCCTCGACCTCGCAGATCTGAGCGGCGCCAACGGCTTTCGCGTCCAAGGTCGAGTGGCCGGGGGTCGTGCCGGAATCTCCGTCAACACCGCCGGCGACATCAACGGCGACGGGTACGACGACCTGTTGATCGGCGCCTTCCGTGCAACCCCCGCCGCCAAGACCGAGGCCGGCGAAGCCTACGTGATCTTTGGGCGAGCTTCCGCATTTCCGGCGCTGCTCGACCTGGCTACGCTGAGCCTGCCGGACGGATTTCGCATCGAAGGCATCGATGCCGGCGACCGCCTGGGGCGAACGATCAGCACCGCTGGCGACGTTAATGGCGACGGTTTCGACGACATCATCCTGGGAGCCCACTACGCGGCGCCCGGCGGCGACACGCGCGCCGGCGAAGCCTACGTCATCTTTGGCCGTGAAACCGGTTACTCATCCATACTGGACCCCGCTACGCTCAGCGGCGCTGACGGGTTTCGCCTCGATGGCATCGACCCCGACGACGTGGCCGGCTACTGGGTCGATGGCGCCGGCGACGTCAACGGAGACGGCTTCGACGACGTCGTCATCGGCGCCTTCGATGCCGGTCCGCCGAGCGCCAACAACGCCGGTGAGACCTATGTCGTCTTCGGCCACGCTGGTCCGTTTGCCGCCAGCCTCGAACTTACGGCGCTCGACGGTACGAGCGGTTTTCGCCTCGACGGTGTGGCCGCGGGTGACAACTCGGGCTACCGCGTCGCGGGGGCCGGCGACATCAATGGCGACGGCTTCGACGAGGTGCTCATTGGCGCCTACCAGGCCGATCCCGGCGGCAAGACCAAGGCGGGTCAGAGTTATGTTCTCTTCGGTCACGCCGGTGCTTTTTCGGCGACCGTTGCGCTCTCAAGCCTGAATGGCGCCAATGGATTCCGCATCGACGGCATCGATCCGCTCGACGCCTCGGGCGCCGCGGTCGATGGCGTGGGCGACATCAACGGCGACGGCTTCGACGATCTGTTGATCGGCGCATATCGTGCGAGCGACGGACCGGTGGACTCGACAGGTGAGTCGTACGTGTTGTTCGGCAAATCGAGCGCGTATTCGGCGGCCATTAGCCTCGCGAGCCTCAACGGCACGAACGGATTTCGCCTGGACGGCTTTGCGACGTTCGGTTGGAGCGGCTACAGCACGAGCGCGGCGGGCGACGTGAATGGCGATGGGTTCGACGATTTTCTGATCGGAGCACCGCGTTCCAATTCGCAGTCGGGCGAGGTCTTCGTCATCTTCGGCCGCGATTTCACCGGCACCGCCACCGATATCGGAACCGCCGCCCCCGAGACACTCGCCGGCTCGGCCGCGGTGGATATCGTGATCGCTGGCGGGGGCGACGACACCCTCGAGGGCGCCGGAGGCGCCGACGTGCTTCGCGGCGGCTCAGGCAGCGACCGCGTCGAAATCATCGACCTCCTCTTCGCGCGCATTGTCGGTGGCGGCGGTGACGACGTATTGGCACTCACCGCCAGCGGCCTGCACCTCGACCTCACGGCGCTCGCGGCCAATCGCATCCGCGGTATCGAAAGGATCGATCTGGGCGCCGGCGGGGGCTCGAACGCCAACGATCTGACGCTCGACCGGCTGGACCTCTGGGACCTCTCTGACACTACCAACCGGCTGATTGTGGCCGGCGACTCCAGCGACCAGATCTTCTCCAACGACGCGTGGACTTTCGTCGGCACGACGACGCTCGCCTCCCAAACGTACAATCAATACACCCTGGGCGACGCCGAGCTCTGGGTCGACAGCGACATCGATCAGGACGAGCTGACGTAATGACGCCGCCTTCTAGGTCGGGACCACGTGCCCAACCAGCAGTCGTTCGAGCGCGCCTGCGCGCTGAATGCTTGTTGATGGTCAACGCTCCTTGATGGGTTGATTGTCCAGGGCCCCACCAAATCGATTGGCGCTGCTGTCGTCGGAGGGATGACTGCGGCACGGCTGACCATCACGGTACAAGTCGAGGCGGCGACTCGCCCCGGCGACGGCTTCCGCGCCGGCGTTTTTTCGTGCAGAGGCCAGCGCCAATTCGGCCGCGTTGACCGCGTCCTGAAACTCACCGACCTCGGCATGCGCTGCCGCCAGTGCATCGAGCGCGGCGGCGCTGGGAGTTTGCATTTGCACGCACGCCGCTTTGGCCAAACCAATTGCCTCGGCACCGGCACGCAACTCGCGTTCGACACTCGTCGCCAAGATCCAGGCCAGCTCGCTGGCAGCCTCGGGCCACCGTGGCCGAACCGAAAGTGCCTGCCGATACATCAACACCGCTTCGCGCAACCTTCCCTGCGCGGCCAACGCTGCCGCCAGACGGTACGAGAGTTCGGCACTGTCGGGATGCGCAAGCAGGGCGCGCTGCGCGAGCTCGGCCGCCTCAGCATATTTCGATTGCCGCTCCAAGATTCGCGCCAGCCCAGCGAGCGCACCTTGATCGCCCGGCCGCAGCGCGAGCAATCGCTGGAAACAGCGCGCCGCGTCGTCGTCGCGGCCTTGTCGAAGCCGAACCTGGGCGAGATTCTTGCGCGCGGGGGCATAATCGGCCTGCACAGCCAGGGCCGCGGCAAAGGCCTCAGCGGCTTGCTCGAATCGCCCTTGCCATCCAAAAAGAATTCCCAGCTCGTTGTGGGCGTTGACCAACTTGGGGTCGACGGCGAGAGCATCGCGGAACTTCTTTTCCGCCTCGGAAAACTTGCCCCCCTCCGCCAGCAGGCCGCCCAGGTTGTAATGGGCAATAGCCAGGTTCGGCCTCTGGCGAATCGCTTCCGCGTATTGTTGCATCGCCGCTTCGGAGCGGCCTTGGGAGAAATACACGTCGCCGAGCTCGCAATAAGCCTCGCCCGCGTCGGGTTTGAGCTGGATGGCGAAGAGGAGTTGGTCGACCGCTTCATCCGACCTGTTCAGTGAAAACAGCGCGTTGCCCAGATTGAGCCGGGCGCGAGGATTGTTGGGGCGCTTCGCGACGGTGTCGGCCCAGATCGAGTGGTCGCTGCGATAGTCGGCATTCCGTCGATAGGTTGCACCGGCAAGCAGGACCACCATTGCCCCAAGCGTGCCACAATAGACTGCCGCGGCCACCCGTCGAGTGATCCGGAAGTGAGTCATGACTCGCGCCATGAACCAATACGCACCCACGACCACGAGTGCCACGAGTGGCGCCAGCGGCAGATACATGCGGTGCTCGACCGCCGCGTCCTGGATCGGCATCACGCTCGACGTGGGGCTCAAAATCATGAACAGCGCTGCCCCCAAGAAGCCGGCCGCAGGCCGGTACCATAATGCCCAGGCCACGACCGCGACCAACAACACAATCACCGTCCCCGGCACGATCACGGCGGCGGCCGTTCGCGCAAGCGGCCAGGTGTAGTCGAAGCAGAGCGGGTGGGGCCAGAAGGCGAGTCGCAAATAGTGGAGCACCACGCCCGGCTGTGTCGCCGCGTACTCAAGCGGCGCAGCGCGTACAATCGCATTCACCTCGGACTGCGGATTGCTCCAGACGCCGCTCATGAGCGCCATCAAAGGAACGCACGACGCGAATAACCCAACGTACAGCGGCCAGCGCAGCCGCGCGACTTCCACCCATGAGCGGGACAAAAACACACGGTCGAATAGCGCGACGACGAGCGGCGCCGTAATCATCACCTCCTTCGTCAACATGCCAGCCGTGCATGCCACCACCGCCAGCACATACCAGGCGACACGCGGATTGCTTCGCGCGGTCGTCGCGCCGCGAAGGACCAGGTAGATCACCAACAAATAGAACAGACCCATGAGCGACTCGGCGCGCTGAATGACGTACGTGACGCTCTCCGTTTGCAGCGGATGCAGGACCCAAACCAGCGCGGTCGCCAAAGCCAAGAGCGATGCGGTGCGATCGTCCACGCTCATCGCGCGCCCGGTCAACAGGGTGCGCCGCACGATTCCGTACAGCGTCAACGCGGCCAGCACATGGATCGCCAGGTTCACGACATGGTAGCCGCGGACGTCCAAACCCCCCCAGGCGTGATTGACCTGCACGCTCAAGAGAACCAGCGGCCGTGAAATACCAAGCCGCAGGTCCGACAGCATCTCGCGCGGCGAAGTGAATCGCTGCGCAAAGGAGTTTTGGACGATGCACTTCTTGTCGTCGTAGATGAACGGAGTCGAAAACGTATTGGCGTACGCGGCCAGCGCGGCGGCCAACACCAGGACTGGCGGCGCTCCGGCGCGCGTCAGCCAGAGCCCCGCGCTTCGCAGCTCCCTTGGCGTGTGACGGTTTGAGTTGCCGCGAACCGGTCGCCGCTGGACTCGTCGGTTCCCCATTTGACGCATGATCCTGCTCAGTTAATGCTGACGTCGCGTCGAAGCCGTCCTTGATGCAGAGCCGTCTCGCGGCGCTGCGGCACGGCACGCATGGCCGTCGAGGATGAGTCGCGGCATGAAACCGACGCCCTTGCCGCGAGCAGTTGCTTCAGCCGGTCTCGCGTTCGATCCATGCCAGATAGTCACTGCTGGCCTCGGTGACCGCCACCGCCAGAATCTCCGGCGTCTCGTATGGGTGCGCGTCGCGGATCGCGCGTTCGACCTCGTCATAGAGCCCGCGCCGCGTCTTGACGACGCATCGCCATTCCTCCGCCGACTCGATCGCGCCTTGCCACCGATAGGAGCTGCTGATCGGCCCCGACACTTGCACGCAGGCCGCCAGCCGACGCTCGACCAAATGCCGAGCGATCCGCTCGGCGTCTTCCTTGCTGCCGGTCGTGGTCGTCACCTGAATCGCGTCGGTCATCGCCGCGGCACTCCGGTTTGCTCGGTCGCACTTATCAAGCGCGCAGTTCAGCATATCGCCCCCGTTCACCCACACCAACCCAAAGCACAGTCACGAAAATGGCGTTGGCCGCGGCCGGCCGTTGCACCATAATCCGCTCGCCAAGAACGAGCATCACGGCCTGGATCGCCCCCAACTCGTCGGCGCGCGACGTGGCGAGAGTAAATCATGGATCGAGCGGACGGTAGCTGGCCAGCAAGATTGCGTAGCGCTCTAGAGCGACGCGTTGCTAATGCCTGGCGCCGGCTCGCGGTCGGTGATCATTCCACAGCGGCCGAAGCGGCACTGGATTGGCTGCTGTGCCGCGGCGCGGGCCACGGTCTGGTGTCGCGCAACCATGCGGACGGCTATTGTCCTGGACTCTCGGCGGCAGCGCTGGTCACGGCCGCGGCCTATGGTCAGCGCGAAGCAGCGCGACGGTGGGCCCAGTGGCTCATGGCGATTCAACGTCCCGACGGCGCCCTTCCGGCTGCAGGATCGCACGGTCCGTCGATCTTCAACACGGGCCAGGCCGCGCGCGGCTGGCTTGCGATCGGCAACGACTTGCCGGGCGCAATGGTCGCGGCGCGACGCGCGTGTGAGTATCTCGTCTCGCGGATCGGCGCAGATGGCCAGCCACGATTGAACGCGCACTGCGGTTCATGTGACCCGTGGCTGCCGCCGCCTGTGCTGCTGGTCGGCTTCTCGGCATTGGCCAATGCCGCCACACGGCTGAACGAGCCAGCCTGGCGTGAGGCTCTCGACCGGCTGGTGCGTGGTATGTTGCGCCGCTCAGGGCTGATTCACTGGGATGTGCCGAGCCCGTTTCTCGCTCAGGCGATCGAAGCGCTGCTTGAGGTTGGCGATCGTCGGCACGCACTCGAAGCGTTGCGCCCCATTGAGGCTGCACAACGGCGCGATGGTGCGGTTCCCGCGCACTGGGGTTCCCTGTCGGATTCGACGCAAGCCGTCGCCCATCTGGCGAAACTCTGGTGTCAAATCGGGGAGCTCGATCGAGCCGAACGGGCGATCGGTTACCTTGCGCGCCGGCAGACTGCGGAGGGAGACTTTCGCGAACATGCGCGGTGGAGCGTGGCGCGTCGCCGGCATGGCGCCGCGCCCTGGACGGTCGTGCATTTTCTCGATGCGTCACGCGCCTTGGTCGAGGCATCGTTCAAGACCCACGCCGATAAGCTGCCGGAAGACATCCACGCGCTCGATCCGCGGTTGCAGGCGATTCAAGAGTGGCTGTCGGCAATGCCGCCTGTGGCGCGCGTGGCCGACGTGGGCTGTGGCAAGGGACGATATCTGCGACGCCTGGCGCCCAGCTTTCCGAACCTGCGGTTTACGGGCATCGACACGTGCGCAGCGTTGTTAGCCCACCTGCCAGCGTGGGTCGATCGGCGATGCGGTGATTTGTTATGCCTTTCGGCCGCGGATGGAGAATTCGACGCCGCGTTTGCGATCGAAGTGCTCGAGCACACCCTGGTGCCGCGGCAGGCGATCGCCGAATTGTGCCGGATCGTTCGGCCGGGAGGGCAAGTCTTGATTATCGACAAGCGTCGCTCTCATCAAGCGCTTTCCCTCTGCGAACCCTGGGAGCGCTGGTTCACGCCAGAAGAGGTCCGCGGCTGGCTGGCGCCTTGCTGCGATGGTGCGGCGGTTGCGGGAATTCATATGCGAAACGACCGCCGCCGCGAGTGTCTCTTCCTCTGCTGGACGGCGACTCGCCGCGCCACGGCCTCATGCGCCGCGGCCTGATCGGTTGAGAAGACCGACTCCGCTTGATAGAAGATGGATTCGGCCGCGGATCGAAACGCCGAGCTACGAATCCACTCCGCTGGAGAAGACGATCATGCCACGACGCACCAGCAGCGTAGCGCCCGCCTGGTGGGACTACACGACGCTCGAACAGGACCTACTCGACGACGCGGCGCGCCTTTCGCCGGAGGACGTACTGCGGCTGTCGCGCCCCGGCTTCCGCGTCGTAGCCTATGACACATACGAAGAGTTTTACCTGGCCGAGGCGCTGGAATACATCAATGCCTGGCGGCAAAGCAGCGACGACAATCCGGTCGGAATCTGTGGACCGATTGGACCGACGGAGCAATTGCCGCTCGTGGCGCGGTTGGTGAACGAGCTGGAGCTCGACGTCCGCAGTGCCCATTTTTGGGGCATGGACGAGTGGTACGCCGGTGGCCGCGAGGTGCCCCTCACCCACCCGTTGTCGTTCGCCCGCGCCGACCGAGAATTATGCTTCGATCGGATTGACGCTCGGTGGCGTATGAGTGATGCACACCTGCATTTTCCCACCGCCGATACGGCCCCGTATGTCGCCAGTTGGCAAGGCGTCCGCTGTGCCGTCATGCAGGGGGGCCAGGGCGATGTGAAACACTGGGCCTTCAACGACCCGCTTCCGCGCCGCGATCCGTGGCTCACTGAACCACCCAGCCCGGCCGAGTACCGCACGCTCGCGACGCGCGTGGCCGAGCTGCACCCCATGACGATCATTCAGAACGCGCGGACCAGCGGCGGCGGCAACGTGGCGAGCGTGCCGTCTCAAGCGATCACGGTGGGCCCGCTGGAGACCTGGAAAGCCGAAAAGGTGAGCATCTGGCACGCCGGCACGCACGACAATCCGTTCGGTCAGCGGCTCACGACGCTGATGATCTCGAAGCGGATCGCCGACAGTGCCGTGCCGATGTCGCTCCTGGCCGATCACCCCAACGTGCAGTTCAACTTCTACCGTCCTGGGATCGGCACCTGTGAGGCGGAGATGCACTGACGCCACAGGCACCGTCGAGCCGGATGGAAGTCGGCGCCAGCCCCCCAAGACGCCGATCGTCGTGCGTTCTTGCTAGAATTGGGGGCACGCGTCAGCCGTGTTTAACTATGGATTGGCGAGCTTTCGGCAAGTGAGCATTTTTTTTAGGAAAAAAGGCCTTGAAGTCGAGAGTGAACGCCGATATAGTATTCATGTGTTCACTATCCGAGGCCTCGCCTGCTTCGGCTACTCGGCCGGTCCGAGGTGAGGGTGATCTCATCAAGCGCGAAGGATGATGCCATGGTCAACACGACAAAAACCAATCATCGCATGCCTAAGAAGGAATCGCGACTAGCGGACGCCAAGCTGGCGGAAAAAGCGCGCTTGGACCAGAACCCCATATTGAAAAACACCATCGCGCAGATCGAAAAACAGTTCGGCGAAGGGGCGATCATGTCTCTGGGGGCCGAGTCGGCCGTGCAGATCGAAGGCATCTCCACCGGCAGCCTGTCGCTCGACATTGCGCTGGGGGGACAAGGAGTGCCCAAGGGGCGGATCATCGAGATCTTCGGCCCCGAATCGAGCGGTAAGACCACGCTCGCGCTTCACATCGTGGCCAGCGCCCAACGGGCCGGCGGGATCGCGGCCTTTATCGACGCCGAGCACGCGCTCGATCCAAGTTGGGCGAAGAAATTGGGCGTGGAGCTCGAGACGCTGCTGGTGAGCCAGCCGGGCAGCGGCGAAGAGGCGATGCACATCGCCGAAATGCTGATCAAGTCTAGCGCCGTCGACGCGATCGTGATTGACTCAGTCGCCGCGCTGGTTCCACAGAAAGAGCTGGAGGGTGAAATCGGCGACGCCCACGTCGGTCTGCAGGCACGCTTGATGAGCCAGTCGATGCGGAAGCTCACCGGCGCCATTTCCAAGAGCAAGACGTGCGTGCTGTTCATCAACCAGATTCGCGAAAAGATCGGCGTCATGTTCGGCAACCCGGAAACGACGCCGGGCGGCCGGGCGCTCAAGTTCTATTCCTCGGCGCGCATCGACGTCCGCCGGCTGGGCCAGATCAAGGACGGCGAAGAAGTGGTGGGCCAGCGTGTTCGCGCCAAAGTGGTCAAGAACAAGGTCGCCCCGCCATTCCGCGCCGCCGAATTTGACATGATGCACACCAACGGCATCAGCTATGAGGGCGATGTGCTGGATCTGGCGATCTCCCACCGACTCGTGGTGCGATCCGGAGCGTGGTTCCGCTATGGCGATCTGCAGCTTGGCCAGGGCCGCGAGCGGACGCGTGAATTCCTGTGCCAGAACTCGCAGCTTGTGGCCGAGCTGCGCGACAAGATTTTGGCCTCCGGCGGGTTCGGCCTTCCGACCGCGACCGAGCCGCAAGCGAGCGAGGCCGTCGCCGAGGGGGACTCTGACAACTGGGGAAGCACGGCCGCGCATTAACCATTCAGCATGCGGCCGGCGCCTCATATTTCGAGCCTCCGCCGCGACCGTCCGTAGAACCTCCAGCGCGACCAAGCCAAGAGCGTCCGGTGCGGCCGCGCCAAGAGCCTCCGCGTTGATCGCGGAGGCCCGAAGGTCGCAAGTCCTCGCCAAATCGAAGCCGCGAACCTAGAATTAACGAAACCGACTGGGGACGCGCGCATGCTTCGCACCATTTGCTGTTACGGGCCATGCCTTGGCATGGGCTATGTTGCCGTGGTCGCCGTGGGCCTTCTCGGCGTGGTCGAGGCGGCGGCGCAGGGTGTCGAGGAATCCTCGGGCCTGCAATTGCTGACGGCCATCGAGGAAGTCTTCACCGAAACGATCGCTCGAAACGAGCGATCGGTCGTAAGCATCGCGCGCGTACGGAAGGAGACTGGCGGCGCGCCGGTCATCGAACCGCGGTTTGATCCTTTTCGCCAACGGCCCGGCCTGTCGCGAGCGAACAGCGATCCGTCCCAGATCGACTTTGTCCCCAGTGAGTACGGGACTGGTGTGGTCGTGGACTCGCGCGGCCTGGTCCTGACGGCGTATCACGTGCTGGGCGAAGACTGCGATCACTACGTGACGACCGCCGATCGCAAGACGTACGCGGCGCGCATCAAGGGGGCCGATCCTCGCAGCGACCTGGCCGTGCTGGAGATCGACGCGGACGACCTGGTCCCTGTTCGATTTGGCGACGCGTCCACGCTCCGAAAAGGGCAGATCGTCATCGCGCTTGGCAATCCTTACGCGATTTCACGCGACGGGCAGGCCAGCGCCTGCTGGGGAATGGTCTCGAACCTGGCGCGGAAGCTGCACGGCGAGCCAGGTGACCCCGACCGCCCTTTGGGCAAGCCTAAGTTGCAGCATGTCGGCTGGCTGATCCGCACCGATGCCAAGCTTCATCTGGGCACCAGCGGCGGACCGCTGTTGAACCTGCGCGGCGAGATGATCGGTCTGACCACGGCGCTCGCCGCGATTGCCGGGTACGAACAGGGGGCTGGGTTCGCGGTGCCCGTCGACGACACCTTTCGGCGAGTCGTCGATGCGCTCGTGCGTGGTCGCGAGGTGGAGTACGGCTTCCTGGGTGTCAGTCCCGAGAATCTCGACGCGCAGGAGATTCGCGGCGGCAAACATGGCGCTCGCATCACCGCGGTGATGTCCGGCACGCCGGCGGACCGCTTCGGCCTGCGGCAGTACGATGTCGTCAGCGCCGTCAATGGCGAACCGATCTACGATGCCGACGGACTGGTCTACCGCGTGGGCCGCTTGCCCGTCGAGTCAGTCGTGAAACTAACGGTCGAGCGTGAAGGGCGGCCGACGTCGATCGACGTCGAGCTTGCCAAGTATCCCGTGGACGGAAAGAAAATCATCACCACGCCGGAGCCGCCTTGGCGAGGCCTGAACGTCGACTATTTCACGGCTGATAAACGGCTGGTGGGCGTGATCAACGAGCTGGCGAGCGAGGGTGTGATTGGCGTGGTCGTCACGGCGGTGGAGGACAATTCGCCCGCATGGCGCGCCGAGCTGCGGACCGGAATGTTGATTTCGCACGTCGGCGGCGTGCCAGTGCAGTCGCCCAAGCAGTTCCATGCGGCCGTGGCGGGCCGGCGCGGCGCCGTGCCAGTGCGCGTGAGCGTCGTGCCCGGGCGCCCGGAAGAGCGCATCGTCGAGCCCGAGGCGGGCTAGCGGCAAACCGGTCCCCTTGCTCCCGCCGCGCTACTTACCGAGCCGGGGGGCGTAAGCCCCCGGAGCCGAGCCGCTGAAGCGTTTCATCACGCGAGCGGCTCGCCTCCGTCAATTGACTCGACTAACCATGGTCGACCAAGCGGGCCGAATGCGGTAGTCGTTGGGCAATACACAATCGCACGCCAATCGCGCGACATGCGAGCATCGTGTCTGAAACACATTGGGATGTGATCGTGGTCGGCGCCGGCGCGGCCGGACTTGTCGCCGCCGAACGTGCCGCCACGCGCGGCGAGAAAACGCTGCTGCTGGAAAAAAATCGCAAGCCGGGCGTCAAAATCCTCATGTCCGGCGGCACGCGCTGCAATCTCACGCAGGCCACCGACAGCCGTGGCATCGTGGCCGCATACGGACCGCCAGGGCGGTTTCTGCACTCAGCGCTGGCGGCGCTCTCGCCACAAGCGCTCGTCGCGCTCGTCGAGGCGGAGGGCGTGGCCACCAAGATCGAAGCGACCGGCAAGGTCTTTCCGGTCAGCAACAAGGCCGCCGACGTGCTGCGCGCCTTCACGGCACGCCTGCACCGCAGTGGCTGCGAGCTTGCCCTGGCCGAGCCGCTGGTGGATCTCGATCGCACCTCGGCCGGTTTTCGACTCTTTACTCCCCAACGCACCCTCACGGCCGCTCGCGTGATCATCACCTCGGGCGGTCAGTCGTACCCGGGCTGCGGCACGACCGGCGACGGCTACCGTTGGGCCACGCGCCTCGGCCACGGCCTTGTGCCGCCGCGTCCGGCGCTGGCGCCCATCACCGCCTCAGCAGCCTGGACAGAAGGTCTGCAAGGAATCACTGTTCCCGACGTCGCCCTTCGTCTCGTCGAGCCGGCCGACAAGCCTCGCCTCCTCGATTCGCGCCGCGGATCGTTCCTTTTCACCCATTTTGGGCTCTCTGGCCCCGTCGTGCTCGACGTCAGCCGGCACGTGAGCGCTCACGCCCGACCGCAATCGCTCCGGCTTGAATGTGACTTTCTGCCTTCGCTCTCGGCCACCGCGCTCGACGAACACCTGCGATCCCAAGCGACCGACAGCGGCAAGAGGCAGGTGCCAGCTCTCGTTCCGGAAATTCTTCCGCGGCGGCTTGTCGAATCGCTGGTGCGCGAGGCCGGACTGGCCTCTGACTTAAAGGCGGCCGAGCTGAGCAAAGTGGGCCGCTCGGCGCTCGTGCGCGCGATCAAGCAAACTTCGATTCCCGTGGCCGGCACGCGCGGATTCGCCAAGGCCGAGGTCACCGCCGGGGGCGTGCCCCTTACCGAGGTCGATTCGCGCACCATGCAGAGCAATCTCGTGCGCGGCCTGTACCTGGCCGGCGAGATCCTCGATCTCGACGGGCCCATCGGCGGCTACAACTTCCAGGCCGCCTTCAGCACCGGCTGGCTCGCGGGCGGTTGACGCAATACACCGAGAATTGTGCGTCCATATTCACAGCGGGACGTGACAAGAATTCATGATCGGATAACAATATGGGGAACTTGCAGCGGGGCAATTCGAACACCTGGGAAAGGAGGCCAGACTCCGCGCGGGTGCCACCGGTTCGGCGCGACGCCGAACCCGTGCCGCGGTCGCAAGCGCGCGTTTGCTGAAGCCAGGCCGTGGCAGCGGCGCGGACGTCGGCGTGGAATCAAATGGACGTATTCTTGGCGGTCGGCGCGCTATTGGCCGGGATCGCAATCGGAGCGGCGGCGCTCTGGGTCCACATGCGCGCCAAGATCGCGCTGGCCCTGGAACGAGGGCGTGCCGAGACGGAAACCGAACGCGCAACGCATGTCGAGCGCCTCGAGGGACAGGCGCGCACGATGTCGCAGCTTCAAGCTGAGCTAAGAGCCAGCGGTCAGGCAGCTCAGGCCGCGCAGGCCGAAATCTCGGATCTCAAGGCCAAGGCCGCGGGGCTGACCACGCTCATCATGAAGGAACGGGCGGAGCACGAGGAAAAGCTGGCCCTGCTGAAGAACGCCAAGGAAGAGCTGTCCGACGCGTTCAAGGCCATCTCGGCCGAGGCGCTCAAGTCCAACAACCAATCGTTCTTGGAGCTGGCGAAGACCCAGCTACAAACGTTCCAGGAAGCCGCCAAGGGGGAACTGGAAAAACGCCAGACGGCGATCGGCGAGCTGGTCAAGCCGGTCGGCGAGGCGCTCGGCAAAGTCGACACCAAGATCCAGGAGCTCGAAAAGGCGCGTGAAGGGGCCTACCACGCGCTTCGCGAGCAAGTGGCCGCGATGTCCACCACGCAAAAGGAGCTCTCGCAGGAGGCCGCGAAGCTGGTCCGCGCGCTGCGTTCGCCGGTGGCACGCGGCCGCTGGGGGGAAATCCAGCTACGCCGCGTGGTCGAGCTGGCCGGTATGGTGCCGCACTGCGACTTCTTTGAGCAGCAATGCGTCGAGACCGACGACGGCCGTTTGCGTCCCGACATGGTGGTGAGCCTTCCCGGCGGCAAAAACGTGGTGGTTGACTCGAAGGCCCCCTTGGATGCCTACCTCGACGCGGTCGAGACCAGCGATGAGGACATTCGCCAGACTCGACTGCGAGATCATGCCCATCAAATTCGCGGCCACATGTCGGACCTCGCCAAAAAGTCCTATTTCGAGCAGTTTGATCATGCCCCGGAGTTTGTCGTGCTCTTTGTGCCGGGCGAGGCGATCTTCAGCGCGGCGCTCGAGCAAGACCCCAGCCTGATCGACTTCGGCGTGACGAAGAACGTGATCGTGGCCACGCCGACGACGCTCATCGCCCTGTTGCGAGCGGTCGCGTATGGGTGGCGGCAAGAACGGCTCGCCGAAAGCGCCGCCGAGATCAGCCGGCTCGGCGGCGAGCTATACAAGCGGCTCGCCGACATGGGGGGCCATCTGGCCAAGCTGGGCAGGAACCTGGCCAGCGCCGCCAGCTCGTACAATAGCGCCGTCGGCTCTCTCGAATCACGCGTGCTGAGTAGCGCTCGCAAGCTCAAGGACCTGGGCGCCGCATCCGCGCAACAACAGATCGACGAGCTTTCGCCAATCGAAGTGTCGGTCCGCGCGTTGCAGGCGCTCGAGTTGATCGAAGCCAGCGACGATGTGTAGCGCGTTCGTATGCACACACACCAACCCGAGGCGCAAGCCGAGGGATGCTCCCTGTCGCGCACGGCTCTATCGAACCGAGGCGCGCACCTGCGAGCCGGGGGGTTATCCCCCCGGTCCGTGGCGCGTGAAAGCCGAGCGTGCAGCGCGACGCTCGTCCGCCCCGGTGCGATCCTTCGGCTTGCGCCTCGGGTTAGTGTTGCGTGCCGAATGATAAATCCGACATCAAATACGCCAGCAGATCCAGCACCTCCTGCTTCTGCAAAACGTTGATGATGCCCGCCGGCATGTTCGAGACCGGCGAGGGGCTGCGCCGCGCGACTCGCTGCTTGGCGACTTTGGCAAGGTCCGCGCTCGACGCACCGGTCCGAATGACAATCGTCGAATCGTCCTCGCTCTCGATTCGGCCCGTGATGACCGTGCCGTCGTCCGTTTCAACGATCGTGGCCGCATAGGCTTCGGCGATCTGCTTCGACGGCAGGACGATCGACTCCAGCACCTGCACGGCGGTGTATCGGTGCGCGAGGTCGGTCAGATCGGGCCCCACGCTCCCCCCGTCGCCACCTAGGCGGTGACACTGAATGCAGCCGGTATCGCGAAACGCGGCTCGCCCGGATTCGAGCGACCGGCCGGTTGCAAGCTGATCGAGCTCGTGCGCCAGCTCCGCCAACGTCCAGTCGCGCACGAACGGTTTTTGCGGTTTCATCTGCGCGATCCATTCACGCACGAGCGCCACGGCCTGCTCGTCGACTCGAGCGGTTCCCAAGGGGGGCATCTGGCCGCGGCCGCGGCGCGACAGGCGGTGCAGGAGAACCGACCGCTGGGGGCTGCCCGGTGCAACGAGCATCGCATCCGTGATCTCGAACGTATCGTGCTGCGGCCGCGCGGCGATGAGGTTCATCGACGCGCCGGCCGTCATGAATTCGAGCTGCATTTTGGCGTTGCCTCCGCCGGCTTCCACGTGGCAGACGGAGCAATTGGCGTGCAAGTAGGAGCGCGCCCGGACCTCGGCCGGCTGAGAGGGGTCATACGGGTTAGCCAGCCGGCCAAGTTCTTCGGGCGGCTTCGGCAAGGCCGCGTCGAAGAGGCCGAATCGCTCGAGCCTTTGCAATTGATTCTCGCCAGCCCCCAGCGACTCATCCGTGCGGTTCATCTGAAGCTCGCTCGTGCCGAGCACGTAATTCGCCGCGCGCGAATGGCACGTCAGGCACTCGGTGCGGCCGGGAAATCGCCACGTGCGGCGGTGCGGCGTGCCGGCGGCGGCGACGGAAGGCAAGTCGAGCTGGTGCTCTTCGCCCTGCCGGTCCACAAGCACGGCGTCGGTCTGCTCATCATTCCAGCGATAGGAGTACGCGGCCCATTCGTTCTGCTGCCGCACCAGCAGCCGAGTCTCAATGCGGCGGCGCGAACGCGGGACGCGATCGTCAACGTCGACGGACAACGTTTGCACAAGGACCGCGCCATTGGAAAAATTCCAGCCGCGCGACGATGCGTACGTGATGCGGCAATCGGCCGGCAACGCCATGAACCGCTCGGCGATCGCGCCGTCGGCCCAGCCGGGTGCGTTTACGGAGTAAGGAATCAGTCCCGGCGCCGGCCGATGGTCGGCGACCGATTCAAACAGGCCGGTCTCGCTGAGGAGCGTGGGAAAGGGCGCCGTCGGAGCCGTCGCCATGTTGCGCGCCAGCCGATACAGGCCGCCGCCGGCGTGGTCGACGATCAGCAACTCACCTCGCTGATCGACGCGGAACGCCGCGATCGCAAGCGCCGTATCGGCCAACTCCGCCGACCATGTGAGTTTGCCATCGGCGTGTCGTGCCCCCCAAATCTTGCCGGTTGAATAGTCCCCATAGATGTAGGCGCCCTCCAGCTCTGGGAACTTGTCGCCATGGTACACCACGCCACCGGTGAGCGAGCGGAACTCGGAGTGCGGATGCTCGATCGTTGGAGCGACAATCGGCGTCGGACCGCGCCGCCGGTGCAGGTAGAAGGGGTGGCTGCCTTCGTAGACGCTCCAGCCGCAGTTGTCTCCACGCCGCACCAGGTGCGCCGTCTCCCACATGTCTTGCCCGTTGTTGCCCACCCAGATGTCGCCGGTCTTGGCATCGACGCACATCCGCCAGGGATTGCGAAAGCCGTAGGCCCAGATTTCCGGCCGCGCAGCCGGAATGTGTACGAGCGGATTGTCGTCCGGGACCGAATAGGGTTTTTCCGGCGACGGATGATCCACATCGATGCGGATCAGCGTGCCCAGCAGGTTCGTGACGTCCTGTCCGCTGTCCAGGGTGTCCGAGTCGCCGGTCCCGTCGCCCGAGGCGATGTAGAGCATTCCGTCATTGCCAAACGCCAGGTCGCCGCCGTCATGCCCGGCCGAGGCCCATTCCAGCAGGATCAGCTCCGACGCCGGATCGCAGCGAAACGGCGCCTGCCGCTGGACCGTGAAGCGCGACACGCGATTGGCTCTCTCCGGCGACTCCCAGGGACCGTTGCTGAAGACAAACAGAAAACCGTTCGATTCAAATTGCGCGTGAAACGTCAGTCCGTAGATCAGGCGGCGGTCCATCTCGAGCAAAGTCTCTCGGCAATCGGTCGCCAGGTCATTCGCCAAGCGGTGAACGACAGACGGTCGCTGGGCTTCGCCACCTTGCTCCACCACCAGCAGATCGTTCGTACTTGGCACGGGCGCGACGTAAAGCGGCGCCTTCCACACGATCTTGTCAAACGTCCGCTCGACCGTGTACGGAGGTGGCGGATCGGGTGAGCAAACAAGTCGCGTGTTCTTCCAGGGGATTCGCGGCGGATTGGAGACCGCTGGCACGACGTCGTCGGCCGAAGGGACTGATGAGATCGCGCCGAACACGACAGCGACCACAACCAGCCGTGTTATCGTCGAGGAAGATATCGCGCGCATGCGAGACATTTTAACCACATCGCGCCGCGGCGTGCTTGATTCGCGCTGCCACCTGCCACCGCCATGATTTACCGTCCTGATGCCGGTGTGGTATACCTACGCGCACGTGCGTGCGACGAATCAGAGCACAAGCCCAAGCAGCATCGGAGCCGTCATGCTCGAACGAAGAACTTTTCTGGGCGCCGTGGTCGCCGGGTTCGCCGGCGCAACGCTCGCCAAAGCGGCTGAGCCACCGCGAGCGCGGAAGCGGATGGCCATCCTCACCACCGAGTGGCGCTATCACTCGCACGCCTGGCACATGGGCGAGCGGTTCCTGACGGGGTACCCGATCGAGGGTCGCTGGCATCGACCGCCGCTGGACGTCGTGTCGGCCTGTGTCGATCAGACGCCAGAGGGCGACTTGAGTCGCCAGCGCGCCAAGGAGTTCGGCTTCACGATTTACCCAACCGTGGCAGAGGCGCTGCGTTGTGGCGGTGACAAACTTGCCGTGGACGCGGTGCTCATAATCGGCGAGCACGGCAACTACCCGAAAAACGAGCTGGGGCAGACGCAGTATCCACGCTACGAGCTCTTCCAGCAAACGGTCGACGTATTTCAAAAAGATGGCCACTTGGTGCCGGTATTCAACGACAAGCACCTCTCGTGGAACTGGCCGTGGGCCAAGGAAATGGTCGAGACATCGCGCACTCTGGGAATCCCGTTTCTGGCCGGTTCGTCGCTGCCGGTGACGTGGCGCATGCCCGCCGTCGATCTGCCTTATGGCGCCGAATTGGAGGAAGTGCTGTGCGTGGCCATTGGCGGCGTGGACAGCTACGACTTCCACGCGCTGGAAGTGATTCAGTGCATGGCGGAACGTCGCCGGGGAGGCGAGACGGGCGTCGTGGCGCTACAGGCGCTCCGCGGCGAGCCGGTGTGGAAGGCAATGAGCGCCGGCAGCTGGGACAGCGGCGGTTGGGATCCGACGCTCTTCGAGGCGTGCCTGTCGCGCAGCCATACGCTCACCCAGCCCGAGACCTATAGCCATCGTTATCCCACCGCCGAGCAAATTCACCAGTGGGTCCAGGAGCCGGTGGCCTATCGGTTCGAATACGCTGATGGCGTCCGCGCGACGATGCTGCTGCTGAACGGGCTGGTCGGCGATTTCACCTTTGCGGCACGCATCAAGGGAGAGGCCGAGCCGCTCTCCACGCTGTTCTATCTGCCGCCGAATCCCAATGTTGTCTACTCGGCCGCGCTGATGTCGAAGGCCGAAGAGACCTTTCTCACGGGCAAGGCACCATACCCGGTCGAGCGGACACTATTGACCACCGGCCTGGTGGCGGCCGGAATGCAATCGCTCGCCGACGGGCAGAAGCGGATCGAGACGCCGCACCTGGCTGTACGCTATCAGGCTCCGCGCGAGTCGACGTTCTGGCGAAGCTAACCGCCACTCGGCGATGCCGGCGAACGCCCCTGGGTCGGACCTTTCTCGAAACCAGCCACGCGACATGACCACCTGAGACTTGGTACGGAGACAAAATGCCCAGCAGCCTGATTCTCATTGCCCAATCAAGCGAGCTGCCGCTTCAGGCGCTGGACCTGGTGGTGCTTGTAGTCAGCGTTCTTGCGGTCAGCGCGTACGGCATGTACATGGGCCGCAAGGAAGCGGGGACAAGCGATTATTTTCTCGCCGGACGCAGCGTGGCCTGGTGGGCCGTGGCCGGTTCGATCCTGGGCACCAACATCAGCTCGCACCACATGGTCGGAATGATGGGGGCCGGATTGCAGCAGGGCTTCGCGCAGGCCAACTTCGAGTTTGGCGCGATCTTCGGCCTGATGATGCTGTGCTATTTCTTCCTGCCGCTCTATCGCCGCATGGGCGTGTACACGCTTTCGGAATACCTGGGCCGCCGCTATGACGACCGCTGCCGGCTCTTGTACTCGCTGACCAACATGGCCTTCTTGCTCATCCAGATGTGTGCCGTGTTGATGTTGGGCGCGCTAACGGTTGAGAAGCTCACCGAGGGAACGGCCTTCGTCATCCGCTACGACGTGGCCGTTTGGGGCTTGTCGCTCGTGGCCGGGGTGTACACCGTTTTCGGCGGACTCAAGGCGGTGATTTACACCGATGTCGTACAGAGTGCGCTGCTGTTGATCGGCGCGGCCGTAATCGCCGTGCTGGCGATCTATCATCCTGATGTCGGGGGAATCTCAGGTCTGCTGGAAAAGGATCCCGCGCGGTTTCACGTTTTCTTTCCTGCCGATCATCCGGAGCTGCCTTGGAGCGGCGTGCTCACCGGGCTGATGATCCTGCACTTCTATTACTGGGGCACGAACCAGTTCATGGTGCAGCGGGCGCTGGGGGCCAAGAGCGGTTGGGACGCGCGGCTGGGGATCATCACCGCCGGTTTCTTCAAGCTGTCGATTCCGTTCCTCTGCATTGTGCCTGGGATGGCCGCCGCGCACATTCTTTCGATCGATCCAGAGCGCGCAGCGGACACCGCGTTCGCCGGGTTGGTGCGGACATTATTGCCCACCGGCTACGGACTGGTGGGGTTGGTGATGGCCGGCTTGGTCGGAGGGATCCTGTCGACCATCGACTCGATGATGAACTCCACCGCCACGCTTTTTACTTTCGATATTTATAAGAAATACATCCGGCCCGACGCCTCGGAGCAGCGATTGATCTGGGTGGGTCGCGCGGCGATGACGGTGCTCGTGGCCGTGGCGATCGCGCTCTCCCTGAGTTTCGGCGAGACCCAGGAGGGGATCTTCAACACGATGGCCGATTACAATGCCTACCTGGTGCCCGGCGTGCTGGTGGCGTTTCTGGCCGGAATACTGCAACCAAGCGTGACGCGCACAGGCGCGCTTATGTGCATCGTGGCGGGGCCGGTGGCGTCGGTCCTGCTGGAGCGCGGTACGCTGCTCGCGTTCGATCACCAGTTGCAGGCTTTTCATCGCGCCGCACTGGCGGGCTTGGTGAGCTACGTGATCCTGTTGGTCGTAAGCTGGCTCTTCCGCGGCGAACGCGACCCTCAGCGCGAGCAGTACGTCTGGTGGCGCTATCGACACAACGAAAACGATGGTGAGTTGGCTCGCCGGCCGCTCTGGCAGAACGATCGCACCTGGGCGGCACTCTTGGTGGCCTGTACGCTGGCATTGGTCTGGTATTTCGCGTAAACATGGCGTGGGGCGATTCACTCTCCCAAGACGGACAAGCCATGCTTGCGCTCCATCGACTGTGTTCGCCTCGCGTCACCGCGCGCACCCGAATTCGGTGCTGGATGTTGGCGAGCTTGCTTGTTGCCACTTCGATCATCGTGGTTCCGCTTGCCGCCGCGCAGGAAGTGCTGCCGGGGACCGAGCCGCTCACGGACGAGGGGGACCTGGCGGCGCGGATGGTCGACCAGGTCGACGCTTTTCTTTTGCAACAGACGGAGCTGGCGGCCCAGCGCCGCGCGGCGTTTTGGCACCGCGACGTTTCCTCACACGAGGCGTACGAGCGGTCCGTCGCGGAGAATCGCGCGCTTTTCGCGAGGATCATCGGCGCCGTGGACCCGCGCATCCCGTTCGAGCGGCCAGAGATAACTCACGGCGTTGGTGAGCCGGCCGAGTGCGCTACGTGCGACCGATACGTAGTTTGTCGCGTCCGCTGGCCGGTTCTGTCGGGAGTCGACGGCGAAGGGCTCCTGCTCACCCCGCGCGCGCAGCCTCCGATTGCGGATGTGATCGCCATTGGCGACGCCAATAACGTGCCCGAGCTGCTTGCCGGACTTACGGGTGGGGTCGTGGCCGAGGCAGACGCGCCGTGTGCACTGCGACTCGCCGAGAGCGGCTGCCGCGTCTTGGTGCCCGTGCTGATCGACCGCTCGGATGAGTACTCGATCGTGGGCGAGTCACGCAAAACGAACCAGCCGCACCGCGAGTTCGTCTATCGCGGCGCCTACGAAATGGGGCGGCACATTATCGGCTACGAGGTGCAGAAGGTTTTAGCCGCGGTCGATTGGTTCGATCGCGAATCACGTGGCGGCCGACCCGTCGGCGTAATCGGCTACTGTGAAGGAGGGCTGATCGCGCTATGCGCCGCGGCACTCGACACGCGGATCGACGTAACCGTCGTCAGCGGGTACTTCGCGCCGCGGCAGGCTTTGTGGCGCGAACCGATCTATCGAAACATCTGGGCGTACTTGCACGAATTCGCGGATGCCGAATTGGCCAGCCTCGTGGCGCCACGCGGCCTGATCATCGAAGCCAGCAAGGTACCCGAGATTACTGGTCCTCCTCCGGTACGCGAAGGCCGCAGCGGCGCGGCGCCGGGCGAGCTGTCCACGCCGAGCTTTTCTTCTGTGGAGGAAGAATGGCAGCGGGCCAAGAAGCTGGTGGCGGGGCTTGAGCCGCCGCCGAATTGGAGGCTGATCGTCAGCGGCCAGGGCAACGGTCCGCCCGGTAGCGCACCGGCGCTCCAGGCAATGCTCGAAGCGCTCGTTCCGGGCGCCAACCTTGCCGAATTCGATGATACTCCCAGCGTCGCTGTCCAACCTGTTGACCAGGCCGCGCGGCAAAAGCGACAGTTCGATCAGTTGGTCGAATACAACCAGCGCCTCATGCGCGAGGCGGAATACACGCGCCGCCGCTTCTGGGAGCGCGCCGACGCCAGCTCGATCGAGGCCTGGAAAAGCTCCACGCGGTTCTACCGCGACTATTTTTACGACGAAGTGATCGGCCGCTTCGATATTCCGCTTCTGCCACCGCGTCCGCGCACTCGCAAGGTATACGACACACCCCAATTCAACGGTTATGAAGTCATGCTCGACGTGTGGCCGGACGTTTTCGCGTACGGCATTCTGCTCGTGCCGAAGGACTTGAAAGAAGGCGAGCGGCGGCCGGTCGTCGCCTGCCAGCACGGGCTCGAGGGCCGGCCGCAGGACGTGGCCGATCCCGAAAAGGAAAACCCCGCATATCACCAATATGCCTGCCGGCTGGCCGAGCGAGGGTTCGTCACCTATGCTCCGCAGAACTTGTACATCGGGCAGGATCGCTTCCGCACGCTGCAGCGCAAGGCAAACCCGATCAAGAAATCGCTCTTCTCGATCATCGTACCGCAGCATCAGGTGGCGACCGACTGGCTGGCGAGCTTGCCGTTTGTCGATCCTCAGCGAATCGCCTTCTACGGCCTTTCCTACGGCGGCAAGACGGCGATGCGCGTGCCTCCGCTTGTGGACCGCTATTGCCTGTCGATCTGCTCGGCCGATTTCAATGAGTGGATCTGGAAAAACGTCTCCAGCCGCAGCCACTACAGCTACCTGGGCACGGGCGAATACGAGATGTTCGAGTTCGACCTGGGCAACACGTTCAACTACGCCGAGCTGGCCGCGCTGATCGCCCCGCGGCCGTTCATGGTCGAACGCGGACACCACGACGGCGTGGCCCCAGACGAGTGGGTGGCCTACGAATACGCCAAGGTGCGGCGGCTTTACGCGCAGTTGAAGATCCCGGAGGCAACCACGATCGAATTCTTCGACGGCCCGCACACCATCAACGGCGTCGGCACATTCGAGTTCCTCCACCAGCATTTGAATTGGCCGGCCGGCGGCGGACTATAACTCTCAGCGCCGTGGTGGCTGGGGCTATGCGAAGCGTGTCCCAGCGCGCCGCCGATTGACGCCACGCCACGTTCGCGGACAACTGGGGCACGGCCTATCGGCCTTAGCCCCAGCCACACGGTCCACAACTCGCCGTTGTCAGCACAGGCCATCCGACCGATACTTGATGGCGATGGCCGAGACCACTCGCCAGCCGTCGGACGCGGCGCCGGAGGCCGATCTATCGGGCCGCCAGTTGGGCGACTACCGCTTGCTGCGCCGGCTGGGGCGCGGCGCAATGGCCGAGGTGTACCTGGCACAGCAGTGCTCGCTCCAGAGGCAGGTGGCGCTCAAGGTGCTGCGCAGCGACCTTGCCACGGACGCCACGTACATCCGCCGCTTCGAGCTCGAAGCGCAAGCCGCAGCCTCGCTGGCCGACGCGCACATCGTACAAATCCACGAGGTCGGTTGCGTCGACGGCGTCCGCTACATCGCGCAGGAATACGTCGCAGGGCAGAATCTCCGTGAGTTCCTGGTCCGTCACGGTCCACCCGATGTCAAGCTGGCGCTGCGCATCATGCGGCAGGTGGCGATTGCACTCTCGAAGGCCGCCGAGCGCGGTATCGTCCACCGCGACATTAAGCCCGAGAACATCATGCTCGGCCGCGGTGGCGAGGTTAAGGTGGCCGATTTTGGCCTGGCACGCCTCTCGGGCGATAGCGCCGCGGTGAATCTGACGCAGGTCGGCATGACCATGGGCACGCCGCTATACATGAGCCCCGAGCAGGTCGAGGGCAAGCCGCTCGATCCTCGCAGCGATCTCTATTCGTTTGGCGTGACGTGCTATCACATGCTGACCGGGGCACCGCCGTTTCGCGGCGAGACGGCCCTGAGCGTGGCCCTGGCGCATATCAAGCAGCAGCCCGAGCGGCTGGAGAATTTGCGGCCTGACTTGCCCAGCGCGTTGTGCAGGATCGTGCACAAGATGCTGGCCAAGGAGCCGGCGCAGCGCTACGCCGCGCCGCGCGAGTTGCTGCTCGACCTGAGACGATTGTCCGGCGATTCGGCCACGGAGGACGACAGCGAAGAGCTGGCGGCCCTGAGTGAGTCCAACGTCGGACCTTGGGATGCCGCGCGCACCGCGGCGACCCAGCGGCTCGACGCGCTGATGAAAACCTCGTCGCTGGCCGTGCCGCGGCGGCGACCCTATCTCTTCGCGGCATCGGTGCTGGTCGCCTTCCTTTTGGGTGCCGCGGCTGCACTGGTCGCCGGTGGGCGCTTCTTGCTGGCCGGAGTGAAACCGGCCCACGCTCAAATCCCGCGCCAGGCCAGCGCCGAAAGTCAATGGTTGCTGGCCATGCGGTCCAACAGCCAGGCGGCCTGGCAAAGCGTGGTCGAGTACTTCCCGGACAACGACTTCTATGTCTGGCATGCGCGGCAGCAGCTTGCGCGCATCTATCTCGACCAGGAGCGCTACGATCAGGCGCTCGTCGAGTTCGAGGCGCTGGCCAACCTCGACGAATCGGAGCCGCGGCCTAAGGCCTTTGGCCTGGCGGGCAAGTGCATCGTGCTGCACTTGCAAGGCAAGCACGAAGCGTCCGCGCAAGCCGCCGACGAGCTCGCCCCACTCGCCGAGGAGCTGACGGACCGCGAGATCGAGCAATGGCTGTACCAGGCGATGGCCGCTAACCGCCGCGCGCTCAAGCGCGAGAGCGCCGACGAGCTGGAGAAGAAGCTCGAAGCAAAGCTGCGCGACGCGGACGGTTGACAGCCTGCGCTCACTGCGGTAACAAACTACCGAAGCTCAAAAAATCACCAGCCGGGGGCGAAGCCCCCGCAGTGCGATCGGTTTGTGGCCGCGCCCCCTTCGTCTAGTGGCCTAGGACTCCGGGTTCTCAGTCCGGCAACAGGGGTTCGACTCCCCTAGGGGGTATCTCGTTACCCTGTAATGAGTTACAGAAAATCCCAATGTGTTCCAAGGCTTCACTTTCCACAAATGGGGCTCTTATCGCTTGGGACGCATAAGTACGTATTGCGGACGTCTGGTGCGTCGACTTTTGCGCGCCGCCGCCGATGCTCTCTAGCGCCTTGGCATAGTGCTGGCCGGTCACATGCAAGTAGTGCTTGTCGACGATGGGCGTGGAGTTGCCTAATTATTCCGTTCCCCTAGCGTGGGGGTACAATCATACTTATTCGACGGTGTACCCCTGCATATGGCGAGTCACTCAATTTCAGTTAGCCGCGCTGTGCTCGACCGCTCTACGCCGGTTGGGTCGCCTTGCCGACAGTTGCACCGGACGGATGGCGCTGGATGATTCGGTACTTGGCGCGTTTTTCGCTTGCCTGCTTTTGCGCTACCGCGGCGGCGCGCGCTACGGAGATCGTTTTTCTCGATTTCAACGCGACCTGGAATTCGCACCTTACGTCGGTTGCGACCACCGCTGGCGTGCCGGATTTCGATTCCGCTGAGCGCGCACTCATCCAATCGAACATCCAGCAGGCGGTCGATGCCGTCTACGGCGCATTCGACATCGACCTCACCATGACCAATCCCGGCGGCACTTATAATCGCGTCAATTTCGGCGCGACGACCGGGACGGCCGGTTTGTATGGGCAGGCGCCAGTCGACTTTCGCAATCAGTCGCACAATCAGACCGCCAGCGTCTATTCGCACAATTTCTCCGGCTTCATCGAAAACGGCGAGTCGCGCAGCCAGCAGATCGCGGAACTGTCGGGCGCGCTGGCCAGCGTCACGGCGCACGAGATGGGGCATTTTTTTGGGATGCGCCATCACGCCGCCTATGGCGACCCCGCCATTACGCCGGCCAACTACAGCAACACCGGCTCCATCCAGAACACACACATCATGGGCACGGGGCCAACCGGACAGTCCGAATCGCAGTGGGAGGGGCCGCACGTGGCCTCCCAGTGGGAAAATGTGTTGCTCGAAGCGGGCTCTGGGCTGAGTACCGGCGGAGCGCCCTTGGTGTTCGATTTCATCGAATCGACCGACGTGGGCGGTTCGCCCGCCACCGCGCAAAGCGTCAACCTGACCGATCTGGCGATCTCGCAAACGCGTGGCGGCATGGTCAAGGGGTCGATTCCATCGGTGACCGACGTCGACATGTTCAGTTTCTACGGCTACAAGGGAGCGAAGATCACGGCCGAAACCTGGAGCGAGGACCGCCACCTCGATTATTTCAACACGATGCTCGATTTTTATCATCCCAACGGCGTGTCGGTGTTGGCCTCAAACAACGACATCTACTACAGCGGCAATCAGTTCAATGCTGTCACCAAGCACGAGAACGACTCGTTCTTGCTCAATATTTCGCTGCCGATGACGGGCTGGTATTACTTCCGCGTGCGAACCGCCGGCAGCGGCGCCACGGCGACGGGCAACTACGATCTGGTCTTCGCCTCATCGCTCGTCGCGCCCCCCTTGGACGGCGACGTGGACGAGGATAGCGACGTCGACTTCGACGATTTCCTCAGTCTGCAGGTCGGTTACGGAACCGTGGCGGGCGCGCTGCGGTCCGACGGCGACTTGGACAACGACTTCGACGTCGATTTCCAGGATTTCCTGGTGCTGCAAGTCCATTTTGGAGATACGTCCGATGCGCTGGCGGCGCTATCGATCGCCTCGTCCGCGAGCGCCGATGCGGCTCTTCGCGCGAGCGACGACGGGCCCAACCACGGCTTCGACTGCAGTTGCGCCGCGTGTGGCGGAACGTTCACCGCCGCGACCGTGCCAGAGCCGCACACGCTGGCGTTGTTCGGCATCGGACTCCTGTTGCTTGGCGGCGCAAGGCGATCACAACTCGCCGCGCACCGGCGGCGCTGGCGATAATCGGTTCGAGTTTCCACTCTCATTCTCGCCCTGGCACGCCGATTCTGAAGTCATCGCGCGCTGCCAGCGCGTGAGCCACGCGAATCGCGGAATTTCAAGAACATCTGGCGCACGCATATCACCATCCACCCCCCGTTTGGGCAGCACGCTGAGGGGGCTTTTATCAAATCTGTCGCGAGTTTCCGATCTTGCCGTTGGTCTGGGGCCTACCTATACTGCTGCCCCTTTCGATGGGCAGTTTTTCTTTCCTGGCGGCGCGAGGCCCAACGATGCGTGCTCGATGGTGCTTGGCCGGTGTATTGACTACGGCCGCTTGCAGTCTGGCCGCTGCTCAGGGATCGCGAGACCCGGCGCCGGCTTCGAGTCGTGATCCAGGCTGGCGTACCGCCGACCGGTCGGCTGCCTCCTCATCGCAAAGCGGATCTGCTGCCGCCTCAGGCCAGACCGCTCATGGCGCCATCGAGCCCTTGCGCGAGATCGCCAACGGCCCGCGTCCCGGCATCGCCCAGGTAAAGCAGGGCATCGACAGTCTGCCCAATGCCGATGGCCAGGTGTGGCGCGAGTACGATATCAGCCCCTACACGCTGCGCGTCACCGCGACCAACACCCCCGAGCAGGCAATCATCGACTGGATTCTGCGCGAAACGGGTTACGAGGCCTGGCATTCGTCGATCGTAACCGTCTTAGGCGCTGATGAGCGCACGCTCCGCGTCTATCACACGCCGCAGATGCATGCCGCCGTGGCCGACGTGGTCGACCGCTTTGTCAACACGCAGACCGAATCGCACGCCTTCGGCATGCGCGTGGTGACGATCGACAACGTGAATTGGCGCTCGCGTGCGAGGCGGCTGCTCCAGCCCGTCCCCGCCCAATCGCCCGGCGTGCAGGCGTGGCTGCTGCAGAAGGAGGACGCCGCGCTTTTGCTGGCCGAGTTGCGCCGTCGCACCGATTTTCGCGAACACAGCTCGCCGCACCTGTTGGTGAGCCACGGACAGTCGACGTCGATCTCCACCACGCGCGCGCGGTCCTACGTTCGCGACATATCGCTGCGCCCCGACGCCTGGCCGGGCTTCGAAGGCGACACCACACAGATCGACGAGGGCTTCACGCTCGAGCTGAGTCCGCTCATCTCGCTCGACGGCCAATCGATCGACGCGGTGCTGAAGCTCAACGTCGATCAGGTGGAGAAGCTCTTGCCGGTCACGGTCGAAGTTCCCACGACCATCGCGCCGCGTCAGCGCACCAAGGTCGAAGTTCCGCAGATGAGTCAGTTCCGATTGCAGGAGCGGTTCCGCTGGCCGGCCGATCGCGTGCTGCTGGTCGGGGTGGGTGTCGTCCCCACCCCGGTGCCTGGCGAACCCAACCCCTTATTGCTGGGCCTTCCCTTGGGAAATTCTCCACCGCGAGCCGACCTCTTGGTATTCATCGAAAGCAAGGGCAAAACCGGCCAAGCGCCCACCGTTACGCGCGTCGGTGCGAATGATTCCAGCAAGACCTATCGCGGCCGATACTAAAAGTCGACGCTGCAACATCCCGCCCCCGGACACTAGCAAGCGCCGTATTCGACCCAAAACCTTTGGGATGAACCCAGAGGCTCTTTGGGTCGCGCTCAACACATCCGAGAGCCTCTGCGTTAATCCCGAAGGTCCGCCAGCCAAGCGCAACGATCAAGCCGGCTCGCCGTCCAACCTTCCCACAATATGCGGCGACACCAGGGTTTCGCTCGCCGGCGCCGCTTCCTAAAATGCGCCGGTTCCGCCGCAAAACCGTGCCGCCTCGAACAGGATCCCCATGCGTGCTCGCGAGCACACACCACGCCGAGTCGTGATCACGGGCCTGGGCCTCGTCAGCCCGCTGGGCAACTCTGTCACTGAGTTGTGGGAATCACTCGAGCAAGGTCGCAGCGGCGTGGCCGCTAGTCCCACGTTGTCGGCCTCGTCGTTGCCCATGGACTTCGGCGGCGAAGCGCGGCAGTTCACCGGGCGCATCGAGGATTTCGGGCCTTTGCCGCGCGAGCAGCAAAAGTCGCTCCGCAAGGCCCTGAAGCTCATGTGCCGCGAGTCACAGATGGCCATGGCAGCCGCCAGCCATGCCATGGCTGATGCCGGTTTAGTCGCCGGAGGCTTCGATCCCCAGCGAGCAGGCATCGTCTTTGGATCGGACTACATGCTTTCCGAACCCGAGGATGTCAAGGACGGAATCCGCCAGTGCACGGACACCGCCGGCACGTTTCAAGTCGGCCGCTGGGGGACCGAAGGCATGTGGAAGATGACCCCGCTGTGGTTGCTCAAATACTTGCCCAACATGCCGGCCTGTCACGTGGCGATCTTCCATGACCTCCGCGGCCCGAACAATTCCATCACCGCGCGCGAGGCATCGAGCAATCTGGCGGTGGGCGAAGCGTTTCGCATCATCGCACGCGGCGGCGCCGACCTGATGCTGGCCGGGGCGACCGGCACGCGGCTGCACCCGATGAAGGCGATTCATGCCGCTCAGCAAGAGGAGGTCGCCACGCGCGGGCTGGAGCCGGCCAAGGCATCTCGACCATTCGATTTCGGGCGCTCCGGCATGGTCCTCGGTGAAGGGGCCGGCACGGTCGTTCTCGAGGAGTTCAGTTTGGCAATCGCACGCGGGGCGCCGATTCATGGTGAGATCGTCGCGGCGGCGTCTTCCACGGTCGCCGACCGCGATTTTCGCGCGAAGCGTGATGTGGCGCTCGCGAACGTAATCTCCTGGACGCTCCGCGAGGGGCATCTGGCCCCGCGCGATGTCGGGCACATCCATGCGCACGGCCTGAGCACGCGCACCAGCGACGTCGACGAGGCCCGCGCGATCGGTCGCGTTTTTGCCGACCCGGCGCTTCAGGTGCCGGTCGTGGCGGCCAAGAGCTATTTCGGAAATTTGGGCGCCGGCAGCGGCGCGGTCGAATTGATCGCCAGTATTCTGGCGATGCGGCACGGCCGCCTGTTTCCGATTCTGAACTACGAATCGCCCGACCCGCAGTGCCCCATCGCGGCCGTACGTTCGGCTGACCAAGAGCCGGGCCGGAATTTCCTCAACCTCAACGTGACGGCACAGGGCCAGGCTAGCGCACTGCTCGTACGCACGTGCGCCTGACCGTCTTTTCCGCTCATCTTGTCGCTGGGCGGCGCGCGTGTTAGCGTTGGCAGTTTGGCGGATTGTTCTGATAGCACGGCACTCTCCATCATGGCCGAAACGATCCCAAACCAGGGCGCGGTGCTCAGCCAATTCGGCGAATCGACCGACGCGATCGAATTCATTCGCGTTCGCGGCGCGCGAACGCACAATCTGCGGAACATCGATCTCGATATTCCACGCGACCGGCTCGTGGTCGTGACCGGCCCCAGCGGCTCCGGCAAGAGCTCGCTGGCATTCGACACGCTCTACGCCGAGGGGCAGCGGCAATACATCGAGAGCCTCTCGGTTTACGCGCGGCGTTTTATCAACCAAATGGAACGCCCAGACGTCGATCTGATCGACGGGCTTGGTCCGACCGTCTCGATCGACCAGCGCGCCGGCGGCCACAATCCGCGTAGCACCGTGGCCACAGTCACCGAGATCTATGACTATTTGCGCGTGCTGATGGCTCGCTTCGGCGAGGCCTTCTGCTACCAGTGCCGTGAACCGATCCGGCAGCAATCACCCAACGAAATCGTCGACGAGCTGTTGGCCTTGCCCGAGGGGACCAAGGCGATGATCCTCGCGCCCTTGGTGCGCGGTCGCAAAGGCCAGCATCGCGAGGTGTTCGATGCGGTTCGCAAGATGGGCCTGGTCCGCGTGCGCGTTGATGGCCAGCTTTACGAAATTGACGCGCAGCCTGAGCTGGCGCCGCAACGTGCCCACAATATCGAGGTCGTGGTCGACCGTGTCGTGGTCCGCGAGGGAAACCGCTCTCGGTTCGGTGATGCGGTCGCCGCGGCGGTCAAGCACTCGAGCGGCACGGTTGCCATCTCGTACCTCGTGGATGTTGCCGCTCGTGACTCGCCCGACGCCTGGCGCGACAAGCTCTTTAGCACGCAGTACAGTTGCCCGCGCTGCAAAATCAGTTACGAGGAGGTCGAGCCGCGCACCTTCAGTTTCAATAGTCCCTATGGCGCTTGCGCGGCCTGCGAAGGACTGGGAGTACGCGTCGAATTCGACCCCGATCTGGTGCTCGCCCATCCACAGCTTTCGTTGGCCACTGGCGCGATCGCGCCTTGGAAAGGGCAATCCGGGCCGGCGGCGCGGCGGCGCGAACAGCCATTGGCAGATTTCCTGAAGAGCACGGGCTTGCAGTGGGATACGCCACTTACGCAGCTCAAACCCCAGGAGATCGAGGAGCTCTTGCGCGGAAATCGCCGCGGGTTTTCCGGTGTGCTGGCGCTCTTGGAGGGCGAATACTCGACGGCGCTCGATCCCGATGAACGGGTGCGTCTGGAATCGTATCGCGGCGCGGTTGCGTGTCAGGAGTGCCATGGTGCTCGCCTGCGAGCCGAAGCGAGGTCGGTGCGCTGGGGAGGCAAGGCGATTCACGAAATCACGGCCATGACCGTCGAATCGGCACGACCGTTCTTTGCCGTTATCGATGCCGTGCGTGCCGCAGAACCGCTCGTTCGCCAGATTGCCAACCGATTGGAGTTCTTGGAACGGGTGGGGCTGGCCTACCTGTCGCTCGACCGCGCCGCCGACACGCTCAGCGGCGGCGAGCTGCAGCGCGTGCGGCTGGCCAGCGGCATCGGGTCTGCATTGGTCGGAGTCTGCTACATCCTCGACGAACCGTCGATGGGGCTGCACCCTCGCGATAATGACCGGCTGATCCAGTCGCTTCGAACTCTTCAAGAGCAGGGAAACACGGTGCTGGTCGTCGAGCACGACCGGTCGATCATGGAGCACGCCGACCACCTGATCGACCTCGGACCCGGCGCCGGACGCCTGGGCGGCCAAGTGGTTGCACAGGGAACACCCGAGGAAGTACGCCGGGAAGAGCATTCGCTTACCGGCCAATACCTCAGTCGCTCGCTGACGATTCCGATTCCACCAGCGCGGCGCACGCCAGACGCCAGGCGCGTGCTCACGCTCGCGGGCGTCACCACCAACAACCTCAAGAACGTGGACTTCAAGGTGCCCTTGTCGGCCTTCACTTGTATTACGGGCGTGAGCGGCGCGGGAAAGAGCTCGCTGGTGAGCGAGACGCTCGCGCGCGCGGTGTCGCGCCGGCTGGGCCTCGTCGCGCCCAAGCCCGGTCCGCACACGGGTCTACGCGGCGCCAAGCAGCTTGACCGCGTAGTGGAAATCGACCAGAAACCGATTGGTCGTTCGCCGCGGAGCAACCCGGCCACGTACATCGGCGTCTTCGATGAAATCCGCAAGGTGTTTGCCCATACGCGCGACGCGCGGCTGCGAGCGTTTCGCGCCGGTCGGTTCAGTTTCAATATCCGCGGCGGCCGCTGCGACGAATGCCAAGGCCAGGGGATCCGCCGCATCGAAATGAACTTCCTTCCCGATCTCTACCTCACCTGTCCCGTTTGTGAGGGAGCGCGGTTCAATCGTCAGACGCTTCAGGTCCGCTACCGCGAGCGAAATATCGCCGAGGTGCTCGAGATGACCGTCGACGAGTCCGCTCGCTTCTTCGAGAATTTTGCTCCGATCGTGCGCGCCCTGAATTGCGTCCGCGACGTAGGATTGGGGTACGTGACGATCGGACAATCGTCCACGACGCTTTCTGGCGGCGAGGCTCAGCGCTTGAAGCTGGCTACCGAGCTGGGACGCGGTGGGACCGGTCGTACGCTCTATATCCTGGACGAGCCGACCACGGGTTTGCATTTTGACGACATCCGAAAGCTGCTGGCGGTGCTGGATCGGCTCGTCGAGTTGGGCAACACGGTGATTGTCATCGAGCATAACCTGGACGTCATGAAGTCGGCCGATTGGATTGTCGATCTCGGTCCCGAAGGGGGCGAGCGCGGCGGCTATATCCTGGCCGCGTGCACACCCGAGGAAATCGCTCGCCTGGACGACAATGCCACGGGCATCTATCTGCGCGCGGCGCTCGATGGACAGGTGAGCCGGTAAAGTTGACTCAAGTGCAGGCGCATCAGAAACGATTTTTTCCGTGCCATTTCTGTCGTTCGTCCTGAAAAACATGCTCCGCCGGCCGGTGCGGTCGCTCTTGACCGTGACCGGAGTGGGGCTGGCGGTGGGGGCGGTGGTGTCGCTGGTGGGGATTGCCTCCGGTTTCGAGCGATCATTCGTCGACCTGTATGCTCGTCGCGGCGTCGATCTGGTGGTCGTTCGCTCTGGGGTGACCGAGCGGTTGACCAGCGCGTTGACGGAATCGCTCGGCGAACGGATTGCAAGAACTCCGGGTGTGCGCAGCGTCACACCGGTGTTGATGGATGTCGTGTCGTTCGAGGACCTCGATCTGTTCGGAGTGGTGGTGCAGGGGTTGAAACACGACGCGCTGGCGCTGGCCGATTTGAAGATCGATGCCGGGCGCGTGCTGGCGGCAGGCGACCGTCAGCGTGTGATCCTGGGTGCGATGCTGGCTCGCAATCTCGGCAAGAGCGTCGGCCAGGCTGTGGAGATCCTGGAAGGGGAGCCCTTCGAGGTCGTCGGCATCTTCGAGAGCTACAACGTCTTCGAGAACGGTGCGATGATCGTGCTGCTCGATGAACTACAGCGGCTGATGGACCGCGAGGACCAGGTGACGGCGTTCAATGTGCGAGCCGCCGGTTTGGCCGACCGCGCGGCGATCGAGCGGCTGGCCGCCGCGATCGAGCAGGTCGCGCCCGGTTTGCAGGCCATGCCGACCGAGGATTACGTCAATACCGATTCCAAGATCCGCGTCGCGCGCTCCATGGCCTGGCTCACCTCAACCATCGCGCTGGTCCTGGGAACCGTGGGCGTGCTCAATACCATGATCATGTCGGTCTTCGAGCGGACGCGCGAAATTGGTATCCTACGCGCTATGGGCTGGCGGAAATCGCGCGTGATGAAAATGATCCTCTGGGAGTCGGTCCTGTTGAGCCTCGCCGGCGCCGTGATCGGAACCGTGCTGGCGCTGGTCGGCACGCGATTTCTTAGCCGCCTGCCATCGGCCAGCGGCATCGTGGATGGCGGCATCGCTCCGATGATCGTGGTCCAAGGATTCCTGATCGCGCTCGTCGTGGGACTGCTGGGCGGCGCCTATCCAGCACGGCGAGGGGCGCGTATGCTGCCCACCGAGGCACTGCACCATGAATAACCTGCCCAACACGCCCTTGCTCCAGGCGCAACAAGTCTCCAAGACCTACCCCGATGGCGAGGTGCGTGCGCTCAACGAGGTGGACCTGGCGATCGACCACGGCGACTATGTCGCGCTGATGGGGCCGAGCGGGAGCGGAAAGTCGACGTTGCTCAACTTGTTCGGAGCGCTCGATGTTCCCACGTCAGGCGACATCATCTTCGAAGGACAGCCGCTTTCGCAAATTGACAATTTAGACCGGTTCCGGTCCGAAAAGATCGGTTTCGTGTTTCAGTCGTTCCATTTGCTGCCGGTGTTGACGGCGATGGAGAACGTACAGATTCCCATGTTCGAGACTTCGCTGGCGGCCGCGCGTCGCGTCGAGCGGTCGCACGAGCTGCTCGGCGCGGTCGGCATGGGGCATCGCGCCACACACCTGCCGCGGCAGCTTTCCGTTGGAGAGCGCCAGCGCGTGGCGATCGCCCGTGCACTGGCCAACGGCCCGCCGCTCCTCTTGGCGGACGAGCCCACCGGCAATCTCGACACGGCCAACGCCCTGGCGATTCTCGACCTCTTCGACGAGCTGCGTCGCGAGCGCCCGCTGACGATCATCATGGTGACGCACGACGAGCAGTTGGCCCACCGCGCCGAGCGGATCGTGCGATTGCGCGATGGCCAAATCGTGGACGACGGTCTGGCAAGGGCGCGCTCCTAGGCGCTGGAGCCGATCGGCAATCGGCGGCAGCGACCTTTCCTCCCTCGCGACGCGAACGGTCGCAGTCCGTTGGCCGTTTCGCTTGAGTGAGCGCCATCCGTGGACTATAACCCCATACGTAAGTCGTGCAAAAATAATAAGTTGTGCGAACGGCCCATCGGCGGGGTTGTCGTGGCATCTGGTGTGCACCTATTGATACATCGTTGACGAATCGTCGACGTAGAGTTCACTTGAGTCAACACCCTTGGGCGTAACGAGATGCGCGATTGATGGCGACCACCGCGACGGGGTCTTGCACTTCAATTTGGCAGCTCGCGCTGTCGAACCTGGTGGAGATTGCGCGCCGGCGCGCCGAGACCCAGCGCGACGAGATCGTCTTTACGTTCCTGGTCGACGGCGAAACGGCCGAGCAACACCTAACCTATGGCGAGCTGGACCGCCGCGCGCGAGCCATCGCCGCAGCGATCGCTCGATTGCAGCCCCCCGGCGCCCGCGCACTCGTCCTGCACGATGCGGGTCTTGACTATATCGCCGCGGTATTTGGCTGCTTGTACGCGCGCATGATCGCCGTACCGGTTTATCCGCCCGATCCCTTGCGCGCGGCACGCACACTGCCGCGGCTGCAATCGGTCATGGCGGACGCGCAGGCTTCGCTCGTGCTCTCTTCGAGCGAGCTCCTTTCGTGGTCCGACGCGGCCATCGCTCGAATGTCTGGCGTCGAGGCTGTATTGGCCACCGACGAAATCGACTCGAGCCAAGCCTGTGATTGGCGCGACCTGGCAGTCAGCGCCGAGAGCCTGGCGATTCTGCAATACACCTCCGGATCGACTGGGTCGCCGAAGGGGGTCATGATCTCGCACGGCAACTTGCTGCACAACCTGGCCCAGATTCATCGGCTCGACAGCCCCGACGTGACCGGCGTCAACTGGCTTCCGCCCTATCACGATTTCGGCCTGATCGGCGGTGTGTTTCAACCCGTGTTCAGTGGGCGGCGAGCCGTCTTCATGTCTCCGTTGGCCTTTGTTCAGCGCCCCGCGCGCTGGCTGGAGGCGATCACGTGTTACCGCGGCAACACCAGCGGCGGGCCCAATTTCGCCTATGAGCTGTGCGTGCGGAAAATTTCGCCGCAGGAGCGCTCGCGGCTCGATCTGGAAAGCTGGACTCTCGCCGCCAACGGCGCCGAGCCGGTGCGCGCCGAGACGATCGACCGCTTCAGCGAAACGTTTGCCCCCTGCGGCTTTCGACGGCAGGCCTTCTATCCCTCCTACGGGCTGGCCGAGGCGACGCTGATGGTCGCCGGCGGGCGAAAATTCCGTGGTCCTGTCCTTCAATCCTTCGACCTCCGCTCGCTGGCGCGCGGACGCGCGCGGCCGGCCACGACTCAAGAGCCAGGCCGCACGCTTGTCGCGCACGGCAAACCCGCCCCGGATGTGCAAGTGGAAATCGTCGACCCGCTCCGGTTGACACGCTGCCGGAAAGGCCACGTTGGCGAAATCTGGGTTGCCGGCCCGAGCAACGGGCAAGGCTATTGGAACCGCCCCGATGAGACTGCCGATACGTTTCGTGCGTACATCGCCGATACCGGCGACGGGCCATTTTTGCGCACGGGCGATCTTGGCATGTTCTACAAGGGGCAGCTCTATGTGACCGGCCGTTTGAAGGACCTGATCATCATCGCCGGTCGCAACTACTATCCCCACGACATTGAGCGCACCGCCGCTTCGTGTCACGTGATGCTCAAGCACGACGCCGCAGCGGCCTTTTCCGTCGAGGTCGACGGCGAACAACGCCTGATCATCGTTCAGGAGATTCTTCGCCCCAAGCAGCTTGATCTGGACGCCATTCTGACCTCGATCCGCGCGGAAGTGATCGAGGAGCATGACCTGTCGCCGTACGCCGTGGTCCTGATCGCCGCCGGCACCATTGCCAAGACCTCCAGCGGAAAGCTTCAGCGACGCGCGTGTCAGCACCAGTTTCTCAATGGATCGCTGTCGATCGTCGCCGAGTGGCGAGAACGATCGCCCGCGCCGGTGAACGCCTCAAGGAACGGCTCGGCCCATGTGGTTTGGACGTCGACCGAGTCGCGGCTGGTTGAGCTGTGGCGCGAGGTGCTGGGTCATTTGCCGCGGACCGGCGAGGACGATTTCTTTGCCGCCGGGGGCCATTCGCTCTTGGCCACGCAGCTTGT